>ERZ791931.62-NODE-62-length-129433-cov-17.981256_pt1 | contig 129433 bp, 96 predicted proteins | sample MGYA00510127_ERZ791931 | MGnify/ENA primary metagenome ERZ791931 (study PRJEB30046, sample SAMN00792067) | human gut metagenome | study: EMG produced TPA metagenomics assembly of the A metagenome-wide association study of gut microbiota in type 2... | reverse complement strand
GCCAGACCGGAGGGGCGCCGGGGGCGGGAATCTGGGCGTACACATTTCCTACACATATTAAAACCCTGCTTACGTTTGCCAGCCGTTCTCTACCGCTCACCGAGGGCCTCTTTATAGTGAAGCGTCATATGGCTAAAGCTGATAGGCTCCCTTAGCCAAGGCACAGCCGGCATCGAGCAACTCATCGCGCTCCTCCACCGAGAACCCCTCGGCGTATACGCGAACCACCGGTTCGGTCCCGCTGGGGCGGATCAGCAGCCAGGTGTCATCCTCGAATGCCAAACGTAAACCATCCATATGGCTTACAGCCTGCGGCGCCTTGCCGCAAATCGATTTAGGATTCATGCCAGGAAGCAGCGTTCGCAGCGATTCGGCGTCTTCGGCCTCAAGGCGCAAATCGCGACGCCCATAGCTCGTCTTACCAAAACTGGCCTCGAGCTGATCGACCAAAACGCCCAAAGGCGCGCCCGTCTTTGCCATAAGCTCACACAGAATCAGACAAGCAAGGATTCCATCACGCTCAGGCATATGCGCGGCGATGCCGATACCGCCGGCCTCCTCGCCTCCCATGAGGACGCCGCCCTTCTTCATCTCTGCAGCTATATATTTGAAACCGACCGGCTTAACGGTCACACGACAGCCAAGCGCCTCGGCAATGCGACGCACTAGCGTCGAGCACGAGAGATTGACGACGACACGCCCCTCCAAATTGCGGAATTGAACGAGGTCGCCCAAAACAAGCGCCATGATTTGATGCGGATGAATATATCTACCGCGTTCGTCGACCGCACCGATACGGTCGGCATCGCCGTCGGTCACCAGGCCTGCGCACGCCCCGTCCTCGACAACCGCACGCTCGCAAGCGTCCACCCACGGCTCAACAGGGTCGGGGCAAATGTCCTCTTGATCGGACGACTGTCCGGCATGAATCTCGTGCACCTCGACGCCTAGCTCCCGCAGCAGGTCGGCAAGATATCCCTGGGCCGCGCCGCCCATGGGGTCAACTACCACACGCAGGTGAGCGGCTCGAATGGCCTCGGCATCGACAAACGATGCCACCGCCTGCATATAGTCAGGAATAATATCCGCGGTGCGATAGCGTTCCTCGATCCCCATCGGCTCGGGGGCCATAGTCTCTTCGAGCTCTTCGATGACATCCTGATTGGCCGTCGAGCCATCTCCCATGCGCAGCTTAAGGCACAGATACCCCTGCGGATGATGGGATCCCGTCACCATGAGCGCACCGCAGGCCTCGCCGTCATACGCCGCCGCCCACGTAAGGGCGGGGGTCGGAACAGGCCGAGATGCGAGCACTGCGTCCAATCCGTGAGCGGCAAGCACGCCTGCCGCAAGCTCAGCGAACTCGCGCGCTAAGGGCCGAGTGTCGAACCCTATATATACCGTTTTGCCCGGATTGGTCTTTTGCCACAACTCGCCGACGGCATCGGCGATACGGGCAACGTTATCGGCAGTGAAGTCCTCATCGACGCGAGCGCGCCAACCGTCAGTTCCAAAATGAATTATCGCGCACACGCGCAGACACCTCGCAGTGTTTGGATCATGGTACGCATGAGGTATACCCGCAGCACGCACCCGGCAACCTGCCGGTACCAGCATTCACCATTTGGGCAAATGCTGCCGAGGACATGCAGGCAATAAAAAAAACCGCCCCGTATGGAGCGGTTTTGCCCTTTATATATCGAGCGCCTCGGCCATCGCTGCCGTAGTGATTGCCGTGGTTCCACAGCAACTGCCCACCATTGCGGCACCGGCATGTCTCCATTCGATGCATGCGCGCGCGAAAGCTTCGGGGTTCTCGTGCCATACGGGGCCATCCTGAGTCTGGACCGGATCGCCTACGTTGGGACGCACCGTGACGGGAGTAGTCGCCGATGCAACCATCCTGGGCACCGCCGCGTTCGCGGCCGCAAGCGAACAGCAATTAACACCAACCGAGTTTGCGCCGTGTTTTTCGGCGTACAAAACGGCTGCCTCGATGTTGAGGCCATCGCCCAACAGGTCGCCTTTATCGTCAACGACAAAACTCACCAGGACAGGCATGCCGTCGGCGGCATCTCGGGCGCCGGCAAGCGTGGGCTGCAAATTACGGATAGACGTCACCGTCTCGATCAGCAGACCGTCAACACCAGCATTGAGCAAGGCGTGCGCCTGTTCGCGCGCAATGCCTCGGATTTCACGATACTCGACAGAGTCTTCGGCAAACCACTCAATACCGATCGGGCCCATCGAGCCCAGTAGCAGCTGAGGGTGCGCCTGGCGGGCATCGTCGACGGCCCCGCGATTGACCTCCGCCACGGACGGCGCAATCTGATCGTGCTTGAGGGCATAGCTCGATGCCTGAAAGGTGTTGGTAATGAGCACCTGCGCGCCGGCGGCGACATACAAGCGATGAATACGAGAAACGGTCTGCGGCTCTGCCAGATTCCAAAACGCCGGTGGAATGTCGGCGGCATCGTACTCACTCAACAGAACACTGCCCATGGGGCCCTGCGCCAACAAGGTCTCGCTCGACAAGCGGCGCGTAAGTTCCTCGGCACCAAAGCGGTTGTAATAACTCGTATCCATATATATCCCGCTATTCCTCGACGCTGATTCCCTGCTTTTCGAGATAGGCGAGCCAGCGGTTCATCGTGTCCTCGGATAGCGCATGCTCCATCATGCAGGCCTCGGAATCGGCTCGCTCAAATTCGACACCAAGCTCCTGAACCAAAAACGTGCGGATGAGGCGATGACGGTACCAGATAGCCGTACCAACCTCGCGGCCGCGATCGGTCAGGACTACCTTGCCGTAGTGCGATTGCTCGACAAGTTCGGATGCTTTGAGCGCCGAAACCGCTTTATTGACCGATGCCTTGGAGACGCCAAGGCGCTGCGCGATGTCGACCGATCGCACGCCGTTGGTTTCCCCCTCTTCGCTTTCAATGCGAACCATGCACTCCAAGTAGTCTTCGTTCGCCACCGTCAGATGTAGTTCGCGCGAGCTATTTGTCGTATCCATGATCTTCCGTCCCTTCTGCATTCATTGGCTGATTCTACCCCATCCAAGCGTCGCGGTATGCCGTGGCATACCGTGCTAGAGTTCTTGTTGCACACGACGACCAAGATTGGAGCGGTCTTTATGGAAAACACCACCACGAACCCCGATGTCCTCGAGCGCTTTTTGCGCTACGTCCAGATCAACACGCAGTCCGAGGATGCAAACTGCGACCAGGTACCCTCGAGCGCCGTTCAGTTTGACCTTGCCAACGTGCTGGCTGAAGAGCTGCGCGAGCTTGGTGCGGAAGATGCCCACGTGACCGAGCACGCCTATGTCTGCGCGCATATCCCCGCAAGTGTGGGCGCTGAGGACAAGCCCGCCCTGGGCCTGATCGCCCATCTCGACACCACCGAAGTTGCACCGGGCGCCGGCGTGAAGCCGCACATCGTGCACTACGAAGGCGGCGACCTGGTCTGCGGCACGGTTGACGGTAAGCCCGTTGCCATGAGTACCGCCAAGCTTCCCGCCCTGAACGACCTCGCGGGTGAGGACCTGGTCTGCAGCGATGGCACCACGCTGCTGGGCGCGGACGACAAGGCAGGCGTCGCCGAGATCATGTCGCTTGTCGCGCGTATCGCTCAGGACCCTTCTCTGCCCCATCCCGCACTCGGCATTTGCTTCTGCCCTGACGAGGAGATCGGCCACGGAGCCGAGCTGTTGGATATCGATACCTTTGGCTGCAAGTATGCCTACACGGTCGACGGTGGCCCCATCGGCGAGCTGGAGTGGGAGTGCTTTAATGCCGCTGAGGCGACCGTCTGCTTTGAGGGCCAGTCCATCCACCCGGGCGACGCCAAAGGCCGTATGGTTAACGCAGGCAATCTGTTCTGCGACTTCAACGCGTTGCTCCCCTACGTGCAGCGCCCGGAGTATACGGAAGGCTACGAGGGCTTTTATCACCTTGAGGGTGTATCTGCAACCGTCGATCACGCCACAGCGCGCTATATCGTCCGCGACCATGACGCAGCCAAGTTCCAGCAGAAACTCGACCTTATTGATGCCGCCGCCTCGATGCTCAACCAGCGCTTGGGTGACAAGCGCGTGACGGTCGAGATTAAGCAGCAGTATCGAAATATGGCCGAGATCGTTCGTGACTATCCCGAGCTTATTGATGTTGCCAAGGAAGCCTACCTTGCCTGCGGCGTTGAGCCCCAAGTGCTGCCGATTCGCGGCGGCACCGACGGCGCGCAGCTGTCGTTCCGCGGTCTGCCCTGCCCCAACCTTTCCACCGGCGGCTATTGCTACCACGGCGTCAACGAGTTTGTCCCGGTCAGTTCGCTCGTCAAGATGACCGACGTCCTGCAGGAGCTCGTCGCCCGTTTCGCATAAGCCTGGCTGCATAAGCCCAAAAGACGAATCGCCCCGTCCTCTACAGAGAACGGGGCGGTTTTTGATACAAGGGGAGTAGTCAACATCGCAGGTTGAGCCAACGTCAGCGAGCGACGTCCAAGGCGAACAAGTTGGCATGAAAAAGGCAGGGCATTGACCTTCTGGTCATGCCCTGCCTTTTGAATGACAAATTGTCGCCTTGGACGTCGCGCAGCGTCGAGTCGTTACGGCGTTTGGTAAAACGCCGTAACTTAGTAGTTGGCCTCGTAACCGTTGCCGTCGCCGGTGGGCTGTTCGTAGTAGTCCGAATCGCTCGAATCGCTTGAGCCATCGGAATCGTCAGAGCTGACCGATGAGGTTGCGGTGCCGTTTGCGTAGTCGTCAGACGTGTTGTTGCTGAGGTCGCCGATCGTAGAGCTGGAGCCGTCGGAAAGACCCATGGTGTTGGGACCCTTGGGATCCTTGCCGGCATCGACGCGCTCCATCATTTCCTTGAGCTCGTCCTCGTAGACAAAGACGTAGCTCACACCGTCAATCATGGTGCTGTCGTCGGCGTACGAAGGCAGGTTGGCCGAGTAGATACCGTCGACATCCATACCGCGCATGGCGTTGACCGTAGAGACGATATCCTGAACGCTCATATCGGTCACGAGCATATCGGACAGCGAATTAACCAGGCCAAAGATCTTCGTGGCATGGAAGTTATTGAGAATCTGGTTGGCAAGGGCGCCAAGCACCTGACGCTGGTGGCGCATGCGCGTGTAATCGCCGTCGGCATAGGTGTAGCGGCAGCGGGCATAGGTAAGGGCGGTGGCACCGTCCATATGCTGCTGGCCAGCGGTAATCTTAATATCCAGGTGCTCGGGGTCGTCAACATCATCGGTTGCGTTAATGTCGATACCGCCAACCGAATCAATCAGCGCCTGCATACCGTCGAAGCTAACCTCGGCATAGTGGGAAATCTGAACACCGCACAGCTCGTTGACCGCCTCGACCATGGCCTCGGCGCCGCCAACGGTATGGCAGGCGTTGATCTTCATGGTCTCGCCCTTGTACTCGACCTTGGTGTCGCGCGGAACGGAAATGAGCGTCGCCTGCTTTTGCGTGGGGTCGATGCGTGCCAGGATAATCGAGTCGGCACGATACGTATCCTCGCCCGGACGGCCGTCGGTGCCAAGAAGCAGCACGTAGAACGGATCCTTTGCCTCATCGGTGTCAACCAGAACCCGACGCAGATTGTCAGTAATGACATTAGAATCGCCGAGCTTGCCCATAATGGTGGCAAACCACAGGCCGGCAGCGGTAGTGGCACTCAGCAGCACGCCAAGCACGACAATGAGCGCGACGTGACGAATCGTGTGGCTACGGCGACGTTGACGAGCGCGCTCGGAATAGCGAGCCACGTTATCGCGACTGTAGATCTTGACCTGCGCACCAGTTGAGGGTCTTCGGGTGGTGGTATCCGCGAGGGGCTTTTTATTAAACATAGGCAACCTGTATTAGTAGATGACGGGATCGGGGACGGTAGCATGCTCGACATGCGCGCCAAGCGCCTGCAGCTTTTCGACAAACTGCTCGTAGCCGCGCTTGATGTGATGGATAGCCGAAACCTCGGTCGTCCCGTCGGCGATCAAGCCCGCTACGACGAGGGCCGCTCCGCCGCGCAGATCGGGCGAGGTAACCTGTGCACCCGAGAAGCCCTTGACGCCATGAATCATGGCATGATGGCTCTCGATACGAATGTCGGCACCCATGCGCACCAGCTCAGAGGCAAACATAAAGCGATTCTCGAAGATGTTCTCGGTAATAACGGAACTGCCGCCGGAGAGGGCGGAGAGCACCATAATTTGTGCCTGCATGTCGGTCGGGAAGCCGGGGAACGGAAGCGTCTGGATGTCGACAGGCTTGATACGCTCGGCACGGTTCACATGGACGCCATCCTCGACGCGCTCGCAGTCGATACCCATGAGCTCCATCTTCTTGAGCACCATACCCAAGTGAATGGGACAAAAGCCCGTGACATCGACACCGCGATCGTCTGCCATCAACGCACCGGCGACGATAAAGGTACCGGCCTCGATGCGGTCGCCCACTACGCGATGGGTAACAGGATGCAGCTCTTCCACGCCCTCGATGGTCACGACAGGCGTACCGGCGCCAACAATCTTGGCACCCATTTCGTTGAGCATGTTGGCGAGATCGACGATCTCGGGCTCGCGGGCGGCATTGTCGATAACCGTGGTGCCCTGCGCGCGCACGGATGCCATAATGAGGTTCTCGGTCGCACCGACACTGGCAAACTCGAGCGTGACGGTGGTACCGCGCAGGCCCTGAGGCGCGCTGGCGTTGATGTAGCCGTGGGCGGTATCAAACTCGACGCCCAGGGCCTCGAGACCCAGAATATGCATGTCGATCTTGCGGGCACCTAGGTTGCAGCCGCCCGGCATGGCGATCTTGGCGCGATGGAAGCGACCCAGCAGGGGCCCCATGACGGCGGTGGAAGCACGCATCTTAGCGACGAGCTCATAGGGAGCCTCCCAGGAATCGACCTGAGAGGTATCGATCTCGAGCGTGTGCTCGTCGAGAACATCGATCGTAGCGCCCATGCCCTTGAGCACCTTGCCCATCACGTGGACATCGGAAATATCGGGCACGTTCTGCAGCGTCGTCTTGCCCGGCGCCAGAAGCGTTGCCGCCATGAGTTTGAGCGCGGAGTTCTTAGCACCCGAGACGGGCACGGAGCCTCCGATGGCGTGGCCACCCTCAACGCGGATAATATCCAAGGTCTACCCTTTCAAAAAGCATGCCCGGGGTGGCCAAGCCATCCCGGGCATGATGTGTTCGCAAATGGTCGAACGCTAAATCGTTTGACTATTGGGCAAGCTTGAGCTTACACCATGCGATTTCATTATAGAGGTAGGCGCGGCGTGCATCATCCTCCGACAAATTACCCAGCTTCTCTTCAAAACCTTGAATATCAGCTTTAAGCTTGTCGGCATCGACGGTCGCCAAATCGCAAGCGCGCTCGGCGAGAACGGTCACGACATCGTCCGCAACCTGGGCATAGCCGCCGGCCACGGCAAACGTGTGGTCGACAGTGCCCATGGCCTTATCGGAAACGCGAACGTAACCGCGGTCGATCGTGCAGATCTCGCTGGAGTGAGCAGGCAGAACGCCAAACTCGCCATCCGTGGACGGAATCGACACAAACGCAGCGTCGCCCTCATAGGCGCAGCTCACGGGGCACACGATGCGGATACGCATAACCTACTTCTCCCCCATCTTGCGGGCGCGCTCGCGCACGTCCTCAATCGTGGAAGCATAGCGGAAAGCCTGCTCGGGCAGGTCATCGGCCTTGCCGTCGACAATCTCGGCGAAAGAGCGGACGGTATCCTCGACGCGGACGTAGACACCGGGGTTACCGGTGAACTTCTCGGCGACGTGGAAGGACTGCGAGAGGAACTGCTGAATCTTACGGGCACGGTTGACCGTAAGGCGCTGTTCCTCGGACAGCTCGTCCATACCCAGAATGGCGATGATGTCCTGAAGGTCGGAGTACTCCTGCAGGAGCTCCTGGACCTTGACGGCGACACGGTAGTGCTCCTCGCCGACGATCGAGGGATCGAGAGCGTCGGAGGAAGACGCGAGCGGGTCGATAGCCGGGAACAGGCCGAGCGACGAAATGCTACGCGAAAGAACCGTGGTAGCGTCGAGGTGCGTAAACGTCGTGGCAGGCGCCGGGTCGGTCAGGTCGTCTGCGGGGACGTAGACAGCCTGGACGGAGGTAATGGATCCCGTCTTGGTCGAGGTAATGCGCTCCTGGAGGTCACCCATCTCGGTAGCCAGTGTGGGCTGGTAACCAACGGCGGACGGCATACGGCCCAGCAGTGCGGAAACCTCGGAACCCGCCTGGGAGAAGCGGAAGATGTTGTCGATGAACAGCAGGACGTCCTGGCCGCGATCGCGGAAGTACTCAGCGGTGGTAAGGCCGGCCAGACCGATGCGCAGACGCGCTCCAGGCGGCTCGTTCATCTGACCATAAACCAAGCAGGTCTTGTCGATAACGCCAGACTCGCTCATCTCGAGGAACAGGTCGGTGCCCTCGCGGGTACGCTCGCCGACACCGGTGAACACCGAGGTGCCGCCGTGCTCCTGGGCGAGGTTGTTGATAAGCTCCTGAATCAGAACGGTCTTGCCGACGCCGGCGCCGCCGAACAGGCCGGTCTTGCCGCCACGGATGTAGGGCTCGAGCAGGTCGACGGCCTTGATGCCGGTCTCGAAGATCTCGGTCTTGGTGGTGAGCTCGTCAAAGCGGGGCGCTGCATGGTGGATGGGGTAGAACTCCTCCACCTCGGGCATGGGCTTGCCGTCGACGGGCTTGCCCATGACGTTCCAAATGCGACCGAGCGTCTTGGGACCAACGGGCATCTTCATGGGCTCACCGGTATCGGTGGCGATGAGGCCGCGCTGCAGGCCGTCGGTCGAGGACATGGCGACCGTGCGGACGACGCCGCCCGGAAGCTGGCTCTCGACCTCAAGGATCGTGCTCAGATGACCGATCGGGGTCTCGGCCTCGACCGTGAGCGCGTTGTAGATCGGGGGCACCGCGCCGTCAAACTTGACGTCGACGACAGGGCCGATGATTCGCACGATGCGACCATCACCGGCAGTCGTCTTCTTGGTGGCTTCCTCGACCGCAAGCTTTACGGTGTTATTAGCCATTACTGTTCCTCCAATGCTGAGGCTCCGCCGACGATCTCGTTGATCTCGGTCGTGATCGAAGCCTGGCGCACGCGACTATACGTGCGGGTAAGGGTCGAGATGATCGCGGTGGCGTTTTCCGTCGCGGAGTGCATGGCCTTGCGGCGTGCACCCTGCTCGGCAGCCGCCGAATCGATCAGGGCCTGGTAGATGACCGTCAGGATATAAGACGGCACAAGCTTGCCGAGAACATGCTCGGGAGAGGGCACGAACTCGAACGTGGACGAGATGCGCTTAGGGGCGTCGGTCTCGTTCTTACGCGGACCGTGGGCCATAGCGATCATCTCGGGGTCGAGCGGCAACAGATGCTCGACGCGAAGCTCCTGATCCACGCGGTTCTTGGCGTGGTGGTAGACAAGCTCGACACGGTCAAGCTCACCGGCACGATACGCATCGCAGATATGAGAGGAAATCATGCGGGCCTGATTGAAATCGGGCTCAGAGGAGTTGCCCTCAAAGTGCATGACAACGTTTGCGCGGTCACGGAAATACGTGACCGGCTTACGCCCGCACGCGATGATCTCGCACTCGATGCCGTCGTTCGCCCAAGAAGCGGCGAGCTTTTCGGCCGTGCGCTCCACCGTCGTATTGAAACCGCCGGCAAGGCCGCGGTCCGAGGCAATAACGACAATCAGGCCATGCTTGACGCTCTCATGCTTCTGCAGCATGGGATCGGTGCCCGAACAGGAGGCGTCGCCGGCGACCGTCAACATGACGTCGGTCAGCGCCTCCTTATAGGGCTCGGCCTGCTTGGAGCGATCGAGGGCACGACGGATCTTGGCCGTAGAGACCATCTCCATCGTGCGCGTGATCTGCTTGGTCGTGGTAACCGAGGAGATTCGCTTCTTAATGTCGCGAAGGTTGGCCATGGGGCTTAGTTCTCCTCTGATCCAGAAACATCCGAATGGTGCTTGGCCATGAACTGCTGCTTGAAGTCGCCGATGACGCGCAAGAGCTCAGCCTTGGTGTCATCATCGATCTTCTTGGCGCGAACCTTGTCGAGCAGCGAGCCAAAGCCATTGTCCATGTACTCGATGAGCTCGGCACGGAAGGGCAGCACGTCGGCGATCTCCAGGTCATCCAGGAAGCCCTCGTTGCCAGCGAACAGCGTAACGATCTGCTCGCCAACCTCAAACGGCTTGTAACGCGGCTGCTTCAGGAGCTCGGTCATGCGAGCACCATGGGTCAGCTGCTTCTGAGTAGCCTCGTCGAGGTCGGAGCCGAACTGCGTAAAGCCAGCGAGCTCCTGGTACGAAGCGAGGTCCAGACGGAGGTTGCCGGCGACCTGCTTCATGGCCTTGGTCTGCGCATCGCCACCGACGCGGGACACGGAGATGCCCACGTCGACTGCCGGGCGCTGACCCTGGAAGAAGAGCTCGGACTGCAGGTAGATCTGACCATCGGTAATGGAAATGACGTTGGTCGGAATGTAGGCCGAGACGTCGCCGTCCTGGGTCTCGATGATCGGCAGTGCCGTCATGGAGCCGTAACCGTTCTTCTTGGACATCTTGACGGCACGCTCGAGCAGACGAGAGTGCAGGTAGAAGATGTCGCCAGGATAGGCCTCGCGTCCGGGCGGACGATGCAGCGTCAGCGACATCTGACGGTAGGCCACAGCCTGCTTGGACAGGTCGTCGTAGATGACGAGCACGTGGCCGCCGGGGTTGGTCTCGCTGGCGGGCTTGCCGTCCTCGCCGTTGTACATGAAGAACTCGCCGATAGCGGCACCGGCCATAGGCGCGATGTACTGCATAGGGGCGGAATCGGCAGCGGTGGCCGAAACGATGATGGTGTAGTCGAGCGCACCGTGCTGAGCGAGGGTCTCGCGGATGTTGGCAACCGTGGAGGCCTTCTGGCCGATGGCGACATAGATGCAGACCATGCCCTTGCCGCGCTGGTTGAGGATAGCGTCGATGGCGATGGCGGTCTTACCGGTCTTACGGTCGCCGATGATGAGCTCACGCTGACCGCGGCCGATAGGCACCATGGAGTCGATGGCCAGCAGGCCGGTCTGAACCGGCTCGCACACCGGGGTACGGTCGATGACACCGGGGGCCTTGAACTCGATGGGGCGACGGTGCGTGGCGACGATGTCACCCAAACCGTCGATAGGCTGGCCGAGCGGATTGACGACGCGGCCGAGCATGGCGCGGCTCACAGGGATATCCATAATGCGGCCAGTGGTGCGGCACTCGTCGCCTTCCTTGATGGCGTCGACGGCACCGAACAGAACGGCGCCGACCTCGTCACGGTCAAGGTTCTGGGCAAGGCCGAAGACGGTCTCACCGGTATCGGAGCTCTTGAACTCCAGAAGCTCGCCTGCCATGGCGCTCTTGAGGCCGGAGACGCGCGCGATACCGTCGCCTACCTCGTCGACCGTTGAAACCTCATGCGTATCGACCGTCGCGGAGAGGCTCGTGAGCTGCTCCTGCAGTTTCTTGGCGATATCCTGGGCATTGAGGGTTTCGGACATTAGGCTTCACCTCCGTACGAATTAGCAGAGTTTGCGAGGGTCTCCTGCGCGATGCGCAGCTGCGTCTTGACGGAAATGTCACGACGCTCGCCGCGGGCCTCGAGCACCAGGCCGCCCACGATAGACGGGTCGACCTGCTCGATAAGGAATACCTTGCGGCCGAAGTCCTGCTCGCATTTCTTAGTGATGGTTTGACGCAGCTCGTCGTCGAGCGGGATCGCCGTGGTGACGGTCACGCCCACTACATCCTCGTCTTCCTCGGCAACATACTTAAAGGCAGCTGCCACCTTGGGAAGAAGGTCGAGCTGGTCGCGCTTGGACATGGTGTCGAGCACAGCGATGATCTCGGGGCTGGCGCTAGCCAGACGCTCGATCATCTCGAGGTCCTCGAATACATGGTTCTCGGCCTTGGCGGCTTCCAAAAGGGAGCGCGCGTAGGTCTCGAGCACCTTGTCCTGATAGCGGCTAGTCGGCATTCAGGCTACCTGCTTCCTGGATGTAGCGCTCGATGAGCTTCTTCTGCTCGGCCTCGTCCTCGAGTGCCTCGCCCACGATCTTGGTGGCGACGGCAACGGACAGGTCGGCGATAGAGCTCGCGGCACCGGCGTAGATGGACTTGCGCTCGTCCTCGACGGTCGTGTGGGCCTTGGCGATGATCTCCTCGGCCTCCTTGTGAGCAGCCTCGATGATACGGGCGCGCTCGGACTCGGCGTCCTTACGGGCCTCGAGAACGATGTCGGCAGCCTGACGACGGGCGTCGGTAACGATCGAGTCGGACTCAGCGCGCTTGGCGATAGCCTCCTGCTTGGTCTTCTCGGCCTCGTCGAGGCTCTCCTCGATCTTCTTGCCGCGCTCCTCCATGGTTTTCATGATGCCCGGCAGGGCGACCTTGGCCAGCACGATCCAGATGATCAGGAAGGCGATAAGCGCCGGGATGAACTCCGCCATCTTAGGGATGAGGATGTCCGCACCGGCAGCGCCGTCCTCGGCGAACGCGGAAACCGGCATGAGCAGCGCGGCCGCGGACGCGGAGAGTGCGATCGCGCTCTTCTGGGATGAAAGATTCATACTTGACGCTCCGTGCTATTTAACGATCAGCGCGACAACGAAGCCGATCAGAGCCAGAGCCTCGCCGAAGGCGGAGCCCATGATGAAGACGGTGAACACGCGGCCCTGGACCTCAGGCTGACGGGCCATAGCACCCGTAGCACCCAGAGCAGACAGGCCGATAGCAAGACCAGCGCCGATAACACCGAGACCGTAACCGATAACTCCCACGATTCCTCCTTTGTCGTGCGTGTCTTATTTCACGCAGGATAACCTTTTTTATAACTGCCGGGCTCCATGGGTACGGGCACCGGCGGTTTAACGAATTGCTTACCTTTAAGGCGCGAGCGGAAGGCTACTCCTCCTCCGCGACCTCCTCTGCCTCGGAGACATACACGGCGGTAAGGACCGTGAAGACGTAAGCCTGGATGGCGCCGACCACAAGCTCGATCGCATAGATCAGGATGAGGATGGCAAGCCAGGCTAGCGAAGGCAGGGCGCCAACGGCGTGGGCCGCGGAAACCTGCTGAAGCAGCGGCTGCATGAACATGCTCGCCATGATGGCGAACGAGCCCATGACCACGTGTCCTGCGAACATGTTGCAGAACAGACGGACGGCAAGCGTGATGAGACGCAGGAAGGTCGAGAAAAGCTCGACGACCCACACAAGCACGTTCATCGGGAAGCTTACGCCCTGCGGGGCGAGGCTCTTGATGTAGCCGATCACGCCGTGAGCCTTGCATCCGTAGTAGATGAAATACACGAAGGCGAAGATGGCGAGCGCGGCGGTGGAGCCGATTGCGCCGGTGCCGGGCTTCATTCCCGGAATCAGGCCGATCATGTTATTGATCAGGATGAACAGGAAAAGCGAGCACAGGAACGGGAAGTGCTTCTTCCAGTTCTCACCCACGACGCCCTTGCCGATATCGTTCTCGACGTACTCGATGATGTACTCGAAACCGTTGACGAAGAAGCCCTTGGGGACCAGGGTCTGCTTCTTCTTGAACACGGCCAGGACGATCAGGAGCACGATCGTGGAGACGATCAGCCAAAACGAGTACTGCGTGATGCCGCAGCTCAGATCGCCCACGACAGGGGTGGAGCTGAACTCGCTGACCAGATGATTAATCTCATCAGGCAGCTTTTCAAAAATTTCCACGACTTACCTTTCGACCTCATGAGGATCTCGCAGCGCCTTGACGACACGAACCGTGCAGGCAGCCATAAAGGCCACGAAGCCGATCGCCTCGCCCAGGAGGAACATGCGAAATGCCTCTCCGAACAACACAAACACAACCAAGGTAAAGACGAGCAGGGCGATTGCCGAGACCGCAAGACTCACCATACCCTTGAGCATGTCCGCATTCTGTTTATCGTCAAGAACCGGCTTGAGCGTAAAGACAAAGGGAAGGAAGGCAATTGCGCCCGCGATGGCGCCTGCAACGATAGCGAGCAGATCGGCTATCTGAAACACTGGCGTCCTCACTTTCCTTTTTAACGCTTCACAGAACAGTTCCCGCCAAACATTGGTGACTATTGTACGAGCCAATCGCTAAAGTACAACCGAAAAAGCATCGGTTAATACGCACCTGTTCGTTTTCTTAAGACCTTCTTTATGCCGCAGGTACGGTAATACGTTTTTCTCGAACCCTGCAGGGCAAAACGTCCGTTAACAGGAGTGCGCGCGGTCGCCTTTTGTTCGTCCGCGCGCACCGTTTCTTCGTATTTGCAGCCGCGGCCGTTTAGCCCAGCGACTAGAGCGTGCCGTAGATGCGGTCGCCGGCGTCGCCGAGGCCGGGAACGATGTAGGCAGCCTCGTTGAGATGGTCGTCGATGGCGCAGGTATAGATATGTACATCGGGATCCTTCTCGGTCAGCGACTTGAGGCCCTCGGGGGCCGCGACGATGCACAGCATGCGGATGTCCTTGACACCGCGCCCGCGCAGGTAGCTGATGGCCATCTCGGCCGAACCGCCCGTGGCGAGCATGGGGTCGACGACCAGGCAGATGCGCTGGTCGATATCCTTGGGCATCTTGCAGTAATACTCGTGCGGCTCGTGGGTGACCTCGTCGCGCTCCATGCCGATGTGGCCCACGCGAGCGGAGGGCACCAGGTCGAGGATGCCGTCGACCATGCCAAGGCCCGCACGCAGGATGGGCACGATGGCGAGTTTCTTGCCGGCGAGCTGCTTAAACGTTGCGGTGGTGATAGGGGTCTCGACCTCGACGTCTTCCATAGGCAGGTCGCGCATGGCCTCGTAGCCGTCAAAAAGCGCGAGTTCGCGCACGAGCTGACGGAACTGGTTGGTGCCGGTGTTTTTGTCGCGCAGGATCGACAGCTTGTGCTGGACGAGCGGGTGATCGACAAGCGTCACACGGGACGCATCGTAGGTGACGGTCATGGGTTGATTGCCCCTTTCGTTGCGGCCGCAAAACGGCCTTGCTGACAAGGCGCGCAGCAATGTTGCCGCCGCACGCCATGCATTAGTTTAGCGGTTTGTTGTATCGAGCAGCCCATCGCAGCCCTACTGTGCGGTACTGAGCGAGCGCCTGACTGCATCACACCAGCCCGCAAGGTTTTGTTCGCGGCGCTCGGCGGACATGTGGGGAAGGAAGGTCCTAACGATCTGGGCATTTTGCTCCAGCTCTTCCAGGTCTTCCCAATAGCCGACGGCAAGACCCGCCAAGTACGCGGCACCGATTGCCGTGGTCTCCACCGTCTCGCATTGCAGCACGGGAATATCCAGCAGGTCGGCCTGGAATTGCATGATGAACTCGTTGCGCGAGGCACCGCCATCGACAGACAGGCGCTCGATCGAAAGCCCCACGTCCTGCTCCATGGCGCGCAGCACGTCGTAGCTCTGATATGCCATGGATTCGCAGGCGGCACGTACGATGGTCGCACGGCTCGAGGCGCCGGTCAGACCGCACACGATACCGCGGGCATGCGGGTCCCACCAGGGAGCGCCCAGACCCGCAAAGGCGGGAACGAAGTAGCAGCCCTCGTTGTCGCTAATCGAAGCGGCGAGTTGTGCCGACTCGCTCACGCTCGAGATGATGCCCATGTTGTTGCGAAGCCAGTTCATGGTGGAACCGGCAGCAAAGATGGAGCCCTCGAGCGCATAGCTGATCTTCCCGTTCGCAGCGATACCGATGGTGGAGACCAGACCGTTCTTGGATTCGACGATCTCGTCGCCGGTGTTCATGAGCATAAAGCAGCCCGTGCCATAGGTGTTTTTGGTCTGGCCGGGATGGAAGCAGCAGTGACCGAACAGCGACGCCTGCTGGTCGCCCGCCACACCCATGATGGGCGGCATGTTGGTCATGATGTCGCTCGCGACGCGGCCGTAGTCACCCGAGCTCCAGCGAACCTCGGGCATCATGGAACGTGGAACGTCAAAGAGCGCCAGCAGGTCGTCGTCCCAATCGAGCGTATAGATATTAAAGAGTGCCGTGCGGCTGGCATTGGTGTAGTCGGTGGCAAAGACCTGGCCGCCGGTGAGGTTGTAGATGAGCCAGGTGTCGATGGTGCCAAACATGAGGTCGCCCGCCGCCGCGCTCTCGCGTGCGCCGTCGACGTTGTCGAGAATCCACTGTACCTTGGAGGCCGAGAAATACGGGTCGAGCGTGAGTCCCGTGCGGGAGCGCACCAGCTCCTCGCAACCCTGTTCAACCAACGCGTCGATTGCCGGCGCGGTACGGCGGCACTGCCATACGATGGCGTTATAGATCGGCTGACCGCTCACGCGGTCCCAGACCACCGTGGTCTCGCGCTGGTTGGAGATGCCGATGGCGGCAATGCGGTCGGAGTGGATACCGCTCTTAAACTGGACTTCCATCATGACGGCGATCTGGCTGGCAAGGACCGCCATGGGGTCTTGCTCTACCCAACCGGGACGTGGGAAGCTGGTTTTGACGCTGCGACGTGCCTGCGCGACGATGCATCCGTACTCGTCGACGATGGTCGCAAGTACCGAGGTGGTGCCGCAGTCGAGCGCCATGATGTAGGAACCGCCAAAGTTAAACGAGGCATCTTCCATGCCCAGGCTGCCCAGATTCAACGACATCGCTTACACCTTTCTATTGCATCGGGTCGGACAGGACCCGTTCGATCTCTGATGCGGGAAGTGCGCCTTGGCGCAGGATCTGGAGCCCGCCGTGCTGGAACGACACGATGGTCGAGGCGTCGCGACACGGGGTCTCACCGGCGTCGACGGCAACATCGACCCCCTCCAGGATGCGACCCTCGACGGCGGCAAAGCTTGCCGGCGAGGGCGCACCGTGCGTGTTGGCGCTGGTGCAGGCAAGGGGGCTGCCACAGGCGCGAATGAGCGCCTGCACCACGGGCGAGGCCGAAGCGCGAAGTGCCACCGTGTCGTCGGCGGCGCGCATAAAGGTCGGCACGCAGGGGGCCGCCTTGACCACGATAGTCAGGGCGCCCGGCCAGCATCGTCGGGCGAGCACGCGGGCCTCGTTAGGGATATCCACGCCATAGCGGTCGAGCGCTTCGACGCCATCGACCAGCCAAGCGACGGTTTGCGTGAGTTCACGTTGCTTGAGAGTGAAGATGCGGCGGTAGCCGGTACCGAGCGCAGGGACCGCGGCGCCATTGACGGTGGCTTGCGGGTCGCGCGGCCACGAGGGGGATTCGCTTGTGTCTTGGGGTGCGGCGTCCGAAAAGGCGTTAACTGCCACAGCGACACCATAGACGGTCTCGGTCGGGATCAGGGCCAGACCGCCACAGCCGAGCACCTCGGCCGTGTGCTCGACGGCAAGCCGATGCGGCTCGCGCGCTCCCTCGTATACCCGATAGACCGTCTGCATGTGTATGCCAGCCCCTTACGCTCTGGTGCAAGTTTGTTTACTGTGGGGCATTCTCGCACGAAACGTTCAATCTATTTGCCCAGAGCGCATGTTGGTTTGGTGAGCGGCTCTAGTAGTCGGTGAAAGTAAGGGGGTTATTGGACGGCTACGAACTTCTTTGGTCTTCCGGCGTGACGTTCTTGGGCGGCGTAACGCTCGATACTGTCTATCGTTATCATCCGACGGCCGTCGACGAGTTCAACATCGAGTTTGCCGGCTTTGACCAGCGCGGTAATCCGCGGAGCGGAGACTTTGAGGTCCAGCGCTGCGTCTTTAAATGTTCGGCACGCCGCTTCCCGAGCGTCCTCGTGGTCGATTTCGACTGAAAGGGCCACGACCTCGGCCGAGCGTTCGTACCCTGCCGGAGTCAAACCGTTGTTGAGGTCGTCGGCCAAAAACGCCATCAGTGCCTCGGTAGCATGGGCAATCGCTTCTTCGCGCGTATCGCCATCGGCAAAGGCGCCGGGAATCTGCGGGAAGCTAGCGCAGTAACCGTCGTCTTCTTTTATGAGAACGCAGTCATAGGTAAATCGCTGCCTCATTTTGCCTCCAACTACCATCCAGCTTGGCGACGAATACTTGCCCACGTGCCCTTCTTTGGTCGATCACCACCAGAGCCGTTCACGGTGACAACACGGTCACCAGAAACATACTTAGCATGACTACCGACTTGCGCGACCTTCACGAATCCATCGTGCTTGAGTAGGGCAATGATTTCCCGAAAGGTAGGAGGTTGCATGGGCCGACCTCTTTCAGCCGTCCTAATTATAAACTAATTTATAGTTTTTGCTAACCAGTTAATAAATATTACTGGCGCTGTTTGGGCTCGGTGACGATGGCTCGGACGATGCGGGGGCGATCGGTGAGGTCGTGGACGATGCGCACGTCCGACAGACCCGCTTGGCGGCAGAGCTCGGCCGCAGCGTCGAGCGCGCCCTCGTAGAGCTCGCAGGCAAAGAGGCCGCCGGCGCGCAACATGTAGGGCGCCGCGTTGAGCAGGCGACGGAAGATATCGAGGCCGTCGGCGCCACCCTCGAGCGCCAGATCGGGCTCAAAGTCCTTGACCTCGTGCGGCAGCGAGCGCATGACATCGGTGGGGATGTAGGGCGGGTTGGAGACGAGTACGTCAAAGGTGCCCCACTCTTCACGGGGAATGGAGCTCACCAGGTTCGTGAGGCTGAAGGCGACCTCATCGGACGTGAGGCCAAGCGCATCGCGGTTTTTGGTAGCAAGGTCGATGGCGCGCGGCTCGATATCGGTAGCAGTGCAGGTGACGTGGCCGCGACGCTCCCAGGCGATCGAGAGCGAGATACAGCCCGTGCCGCAGCCGACCTCGAGAACGCGGGCAGTGCGGGGCTCGGCTGGGGCAGGCGCAGCGGCATCCTGAGCTGAAACCGTCTCCTGGTCGGCACCCTCGATGGCGATGCCGCATTCGTCGAGCTCGGGCTCGGCGGCTTCCGCGGCTTCGGCTTCTGCTGCTTGCGCGGCGGCTTCCTCGGCCTCGCGATCGGCCAGTTCCTCGGCATAGGCACGGCTGCCCAGTACGTCGCCGCCTAGCGCCGCCTCATCGGCAGCCGTCAGGTTAGCGGCACGGCGCTCGGCAGTCGCCCGTTCGTCTGCCAGCGCGGCCTCGGCCTTGCGTGCCTCCTCGACCTCATCGTTCCAAGGCAGCTCAACACGCTGACGGGCAGCAGCCTCGGGGCTCAGCACCTCGGCATCCAGATAATTGAGGACTTCCTCGACGAGCATCTCGGTTTCGGGGCGCGGAATGAGCACACCGGGAGCGCACGCGACGTCAATCATGCGAAACTGCGTGCTGCCGGTAATGTACTGTAGCGGCTCGCCTTTGGCGCGACGAACGACGGCCGCATGCATGGTCTCGAGCTGGGCCGCGTTAAGCGTCTCGTCCATACGCATATATAGGTCAATGCGCGCCAGGCCCGTGGCGGCGCACAGCAGCCACTCGGCAGAAAGACGGGGGTGCTCCTCGCCGCGCTCGGCCAGGTACTCCTTGGTCCACTCGAGACAACGCTTGATGGTCCAGATCTCGTTTGCCATGGGGTCCTCCCCTCTTAAGCGCCGGGCGGCGCGCGAATGTCGGAGCAGATTGTAAGCGAGGCCAGCGCTTGGCAAGGGACGATTGAAGGCGATTATCGAGAATCAGCCCAGAATTTTGTACCGAGCTCGCTCAAAGTGTTCGTTCGTCGACGTCTAGATTTGCATTCGTCAAGCTTTTGGCAAGGTTGCCCCAAAACTGACCAATATCTAACCAAGAACTTGCCACATCGCTTGACGCACGACCCATCAAAAATCGCTCCGCGACTTCTTGAACGATATTTTGAGCAATATTTTCGATAGCGGACTTATGCCGTCAATTACCTTAAGCAGGTAAGCAGCTCAAATGACATCACAGCCGACTGAATAAAATATCAAGGCAATGTCACCAATGACTCCCTACGGATCATTTGACAACCAAGGAAACGCCGATGTTTTGGCAATGTCAGCGAGCGCCGCCCAGAGCGAACAAGTTGGCATGAAAAAGGCAAGGCATAGACCTTCTGGTCATGCCTTGCCTTTTGAATGACAAATTGTCGCTCTGGGCGGCGCGCAGCGTCGAGTCGTTACGCGGTTTGTAAAACCGCGTAACCTACACGGCCTGTGCCAGCTTCTCGGCACGCTCGGCGGCGGCGAGCGCCTCGATGACGGTGCCGAGCTGGTCGCCCAGGAGGACGCCGTTGTAGGTGGAGTTGAAGCCGATGCGGTGATCGGTCACGCGGTCCTGGGGCTGGTTGTAGGTACGGATCTTCTCGGAACGGTTGCCGTGGCCGATCTGGCTCTGGCGCTCGGCACCGAGCTCCGCCTGCTGCTTCTCGAGCTCCATCTCGTACAGACGGGCGCGCAGCATCTGCATGCAGACTTCGCGGTTCTGGATCTGGGAGCGCTGTTCCTGCGACTGCACCACGGTGTTGGTGGGCAGGTGGGTAATGCGCACGGCGGAATACGTGGTGTTAACGCACTGACCACCAGGGCCGGAGGCGCAGTAGGTATCGATGCGCAAGTCGGACTGGTTGATCTGAACGTCGATTTCCTCGGCCTCGGGAAGTACGGCGACGGTAGCCGTGGAGGTCTGAATGCGGCCCTGGGACTCGGTCTTGGGGACGCGCTGGACGCGGTGCACGCCGGACTCGAACTTCATGACGGAGTAGACGCGGTCGCCCTCGACCTTGAACTCGATGGACTTAAAGCCGCCGGCCTCGCTGGGGCTGGAATCGAGCACAGTGGTCTTCCAGCCGCGCGATTCGCAGAAACGCTGATACATCTTGTACAGGTCGCCGGCAAAGATGGCTGCCTCATCGCCACCGGCGGCGGAGCGAATCTCGACGATGGTGTTCTTGTCGTCGTTGGGGTCGCTCGGGATGAGCATGTACTTAATGTCTTCCTCGAGCTGGGGAAGCTTGGCCTCGTTTTCGGAGATGTCCATCTGGAGCATCTCCTTCTCATCGGCATCGGTGGTATCGTGGAGCATTTCCTTGGCAGCCTCGATGTCATCGAGCGCGCCGATGTACTCGCGCGAGGCGGCGATGAGGTCGGACTGGTGCGCGTACTCCTTGTTGAGACGCGTGAACTCCTTAATATCGGAGGCGACGGCCGGGTCGGAGAGCTTCTTCTCGAGCTCCTCGTAGGCCTTGATAATCTTTTCGAGCTTGTCGCGCATGGCGGGACTCCTTTATATGCGTGAAGGTGAAAATCGGCAGAATTGATGGGGCGCGGGGCGCCGATGCGGGGGTAAGCCCGGCTAGAACATGTCGATCTTCAGATACATGCGCATCCCTTCGCGTATGGGGTACATAGTTGCGGTCTAACCCATACATGATAGCGTGCGCAGGCAAACCTGCATATAACCCGCACGGAATGAGCGGACGTAGCCGTTAGGGACGTTCCTTTACGACTAGTCGTTTAAGAACGTCCCCAACGGCTAACAAAGGGACTGTCGCTTTGTCGAATTCTAGAGCGTTTGGAGCAGGGAGATGAGAAAACGGATGCCCTGGAGGTAGGCTCGGCGGGTGATGCGCTCGTTGGTGCCGTGGACGCCGCGGTCGCACTCGTCATCGTCGACCACAAAGGCCGAGAAGCGAATGCACTCAGGGCAAATGCTCTGGTAGTTGGCAGCGTCGGTCGCGCCAATCACAGTCGAGGGCACAATTGCCACTGGCTCGAATGATCCGTTTTCCTCCGTCCCCTTTGGATCACGGAAATAGCGGGCGGCGATGGAGCGAACCGCCTCGAGGCCGGGACCACCGATGCGCGGGGACGGCGAGGGTTCGGAGCTGCCGGGGCCCAGCTCCACTTCGACACGACCGGCAAGGTCCGCCCCGGCAACCGCCTCACGGCAGCGCGCCACAACGTCGGCCACGCTCGTGCCCTCGAGCATGCGGAAGTTGATGTTGGCCCACATATCCTGCGGCATCACGTTAGCACCGGTGCTACCGCCCTCGATTTGGGTCGGTGCACAGGTGGTGGTCACGAGCGGATAGAGCTTCTTGCTGGCGAGGCACTCGCGCACGATGGTGTCCTTGTTGGCGGCAATTTCATCGGCCGTGTAGAGCCCCAGCCCGACGAGCTGTGCGGCAAGCAGGTCCGTGACGCGCGTCGGCCATTCGATATCGCAGATTGCGGCGATGGCGCGGCTCAGCACCTCGAGCGAAGTGCCACCGTAGGGGTTGGAGGAATGTCCGCCCGCGCTCTTTGTCTTGAGCACAATGTCGGCATAACCTTTCTCAGCCAGGTCGGCGTGCATGAGCCAACCCTCGCCCGCGCTGTACTCGGCAGCCGGAACGATGCGGTAGTCGCCCTCGTCGATCAGGCACTCAAGCTCAATGCCGCGTTCCTCGAGCACGCGGCCGATGGCACCCGCACCGAACTGCGTGGTTTCCTCGTCCTGGCCAAAAGCCAGCAGCAGGGTGCGCTCGTGCTCCCAGCCATGGGCCAGCGCATACTCAACCGCCTCGAGAATGCCTGTGACCTGGTCTTTCATATCGATGGCGCCGCGACCCCAAATGTAGGTGTCGTCCACATGTCCGCTAAAGGGGGCATGCGTCCAATCGTCCTCGGTGCCGGGTACCACGGGAACCACGTCCATGTGGCCCATGAGCATAACGGGCTTAAGGGCAGGGTCGGAGCCGGTAAGCGTCACGAGCAGCGAATGGTCGACGAGCTCGATCTCGCCCGCCTCGAACACGCGCGGCCACGCCTGCTGCATATAGGCGCGCAGATCGTCGAACGGCTCCCGGTCCACCGCCTCGGCATCCATACTCGAAATGGTCGGAAACGACAGCACGCGGCCCAGGCGCTCGCACGCGCCGGCCTCGTCTATATCGGCAAAATCGTCCTCATGCGCAAAGAAGCGCCAAACCTCGGCCATGACATCCTTTCGATTGTGATGACGAGGGCCGCCCCACGGGAGCGGCCCTGCAACGTAAGCGTTTGCGGTCGGTTATTTGTCCTCGAGATAGCGAGAGAGGAACTCGCGGGTGCGCTGGTGTTTGGGATTGCCGAAGAGCTCGGCCGGTGCCGCATCCTCGAGCACCACGCCCTTGTCCATAAAGACCACGCGGTCGGACACCGTGCGGGCAAAGGCCATCTCATGCGTGACGACCACCATGGTCATGCCGTCGGCAGCGAGCTTACGCATGACCTCGAGCACCTCTCCCACGATCTCGGGGTCGAGTGCGGAGGTCGGCTCGTCAAACAGCATGATCTGCGGATTCATGCACAGGGCACGGGCGATGGCCACGCGCTGCTTTTGGCCGCCGGACAGGCGACCCACGGCGGCGTGCGCGAACTTCTCGAGCCCCACGCTCGTCAGATGCTCCATCGCGACTTTCTCGGCCTCGGCCTTGCTCATCTTTTTGAGCGTGACGGGCGCGAGCGTGCAGTTGTCGAGCACATCCATGTTGTTGAACAGGTTAAAGCCCTGAAACACCATGCCGATGTCCTCGCGCAGCTTATTGATATTGCAGCGCTCGGCCGTGAGGTCCTGGCCGTGGAACCAGATGTGGCCCGCGTCCGGGGTCTCGAGCAGGTTGAGGCAGCGCAGGAAGGTCGACTTGCCCGAGCCCGAGGCGCCGATGATGGTGACGACCTCGCCGGGGTTAACGGACAGGTCGATGCCCTTGAGCACCTCGAGCGAGCCGAAGCTCTTGCGCAGGCCCTCGACGCGGATAAGCGGCTCATTTGTCTGTGCGGCGGCCGCAACGCCGGTAGTGGCGGTATCTGCCATGATGATTCTCCTCGTCTTGAGCCTAGTTGGAGCTGGGCAGCGTTGCCGGGGCCTCGGCGCCGAGCTTTTTGCCAAAGGCCTCGAGCAGGCGACTCGCCACGAGCGTCAGGATCAGGTAGACCACGAGAGCCACGCAGTAGACCTCCATCTGGCGGTAGTACACGCCGGCGACGGTGGTGGTGGCGTACATGAGGTCAAACACGCCGATGACCGAAAGCACCGACGAATCCTTGATGTTGATGATGAGCTCGTTGGTGAGCGCCGGAATCGCGTTTTTAATGCCCTGGGGGAACACGACCTTGCGCATGGCCTGCCACTGCGACAGACCCAGCGAGCGCGCCGCCTCGGCCTGGCCGGGATCGATGGACTCGATGCCGCCATGCAGGACCTCCATCATATAGGCGGTGGAGTTGAGCGAGATGGTGACGAGGCCGGCAGTGAAGGTACTCCAAATCTGGTTGGCCTGGGCGGTCTCGAAGCCCATGCCGCGCAAAACGGTGAAGCCCGCGTAATAGATGAGCAGGCCCTGGACCATCATGGGCGTTCCGCGCACGATGGTGGAGTAAACGGTCGCAAAGCCGCGGCCGATGCTCTTAAAGAAGCGCACCAGATCGTTATCCACGCGGTCAAACGTCTGAATGCGCAGGAACACAAAGAGCAGCGCCAAGAAGAAGGCGATGACCGTGCCGAAGGTGGCAAGCGCGATGGTGATCTCGATACCGCGAATGAAGAAGTCGCCGCTCTTGTAGGTCATGTAGACCAGGCTCGACAAAAAGTCGCTGGGGTTGGAGTCCGAGACAATGCTCACCTGTACCAGGTCGATAAACGACATGACGCAGCGGTCGATGAAGAAGATCGCCGCGATGGCAACCACGACATAGCTGCCCAGGCGCGCGCCGCGACGGCAACGCTCGGATGCAAACGGCGACTTTTGGCGATAGTCATTCCAATGCATGAGCTTGGTGACGAGCGCTGCCGCCGATACGACAATCCAAGCCCACAGAATCGCCCAGAGGCAGTCCTGGAAAACACCCGTGGGCGCCAAGAAGCTCAGCGGCGTGGGGTTGCGCTGACTAAACGCCAGACCGAGCGCCGCGATAGCGCTCGTGCCCAGATACACATAACGGTGGTCGGCCTTGATAAAGGAGGCCAGACGATTGATGGTTTTCATGCTGCCTCCCTATGCCGGCTGACGGTCGAGGCACGCGTCCCACATTTGGTCGCGCTCCTCCTGGCTGATGCCCTTGAGCGTCTTATCGATAAGTTTGAGCAGTTTGTCCGATCCCTTGCGGCAGCCGACGTTTGCCGCGACCTCCTGCTTAAAGCCCTCGCCCTCGGCAAAATGAATGGGGACAATGCCCGGGTTTTGGGCCATATAGCCCTTCTCGTTCTCGGTGTTGTAGGTCACGGCGTCGCACGTGCCCTGCAGCAGATTCGAGAACACCGTGGGGACCGAATCGACCGGGTTTTTGTGCACAACGCCCGGAATCTCGTCGATGACGGTATCGAGCATCGTGTCCTTTTGGCCGAGCACCGTGGCGCCACTGAAGTCGCTGAGCTTGGTGGCGTTCTGGTAGGGCGAGCCCTCTTTTACGAACAGGCCAAAGTAGCCAATGAAGTACGGGTCGGAGAAGCCGACCGACTCCTCACGCTCGGGCGTAGCGCTCATGCCGGCGATGATGAGGTCGATCTGGCCGTTGTTGAGCGAATCGATAAGGCCCGAGAAGCTCTGCTTGACGGCAACGGGCTCGCCACCGAGGGCCTTGCAGACGATCTTGGCGATCTGCACGTCGTAGCCATCGGCATAGGCGCCCTGCACGTTGTCGATGGGAATGGTGAACTCGCTGGCCTCGGAAACCTGCCAGTTGTACGGGGCGTAGGCCGCCTCCATGCCAATGCGGATCTTATCCTTGCCGATAACGGAATCGGACAGGTCATCGCGACCGCCGCCCGTCGTGGGCTGGACCACCTTGAGTGTGGACGGACGCTGGCAGCCGGCAAGCGCGCCGGCGACAACGGTTGCGCTCGCAGCGAGGGCGCTACCCAAGAAGATGCGACGACTGCACACCGGCTGGGCCTGCGCGTCGCGCTGTAGTCGAGGTTGCATCTGATGCCTTCCTGTTTTGCTTTGCTGACAATAAGACAGGATATACGCCCGCAACCAGCAACGCGGCATGTGCGCGAAAAATTAATAGACACACAGTAGTCGTTTAAGAACATCCCCAATGGCTACCTACCAAAAAGCCTCCCTGCCGGATGTGGCAGGGAGGCTTAGCGGGCGGGAAGGGACAAAGGGACTGTCCCTTTGTCACATCTAGAGCAAGGTGACGCTAAAGCTACGTTTATCGGTAGCGCCGGGAGCCAAGGTGATGGTGTTGACCTTGTGCTCAAAGACGTCGTCCTCGGTGTCCATGGTGGTATGACCGGTCCAGGGCTCGAGCGCCACAAACGGAGCGTCGTTGGCGGCAGACCACACGCCGATGTACTTAAAGCCCTCAAAGTCGATCTTGACGCCGTGGCCCGACTTGCGACCGCGCAGCGTGAGCGTGGAGCCCGGGGCATCGGTGAACATGATGGCATCGTTATCGAAGCTGCGGTGCGTAATGGGCAGCACGTCCGAGTTATCGGGAGCCTTGTAGCTACCCTCGAACGTCATAAGACCGTCGGGCGTGATGATGGGGGCCTCGTTAGTCCAAGCCTCGGTAAACGCCAGCTCGTAATCCTCGAATGCCTCGTCCTCGGCACCGGGGGCAGGCACGTTAAATGCGGGGTGGCCGCCCACCGAGAACGGCAGGTCCACGTCGCCGGTGTTGGTGACGGCAAAAGTCTGGGTAAGCGTGGCGTCGCCGGTTAGGGCATAGGTCATGTTGAGCTTAAAGTGGAAGGGGAAAGCCTTGAGCGACTCGGGCGTATCGGTGATCTCGTAGGTGACGGACGAGCCGTCCTCGGAGACCTCGACCAGCTTGTGCTCGACGATGCGCGCGAGTCCGTGGCGCGGCATCTCGCAGGTGCCGGCCGCAGACGTCGCCGTGTTGTTGCGCAGCGAGCCCACAATGGGGAACAGAATGGGCGCGTGCTTGCCCCAAAAGGCCGGGTCGCCCTGCCACAGATACTCGTTGCCGTTGAGGGCAAGGCTCGTGAGCTGGGCGCCCATGGAATCGATGGCCGCGGTAAGGCCGCCGCGCTTGATGGTGGTGACGGTAGACATGCTACTTCCTCCAAAAGTAAACAACAGTGTCGAGGGCTATTGTCCCACTCTTGGCGGCGGGGTTGAGCGTCAGGCGCAGTTATTGAGCAATAGCGTAAAGGTCAAACCCGCCCTGTGGCGTGCTATCGACCGTATCGGGCGCCTGTGAATTAAAGCTCACCGGAACCATGCGCTTTGAGGCGCGGTAACGCGTGCCGTCGGTGGCGACGGGCGGCCCATCGACCGTGAGCTCGTAGTCGCCGGGCTTGAGCTCGATACCGTCACCTTCGGAATTGACGTATTGATACTCGTCGATTGCTTGTCCCTTGAGCGTGCGACCCACGATATGGACGAGCATCTGGCTGTCGCCGCGGGCGGTGTCCCATGTCGCACCGTCCTTAACCTCGACCGACACATGCACCGAGCGCGTGCGGCTGAGCGATTGCTCGACAGACATCTCGACCTTGGCGGCGTCTTGGCGCTGCTGCTCGACATGACCCCAGATGCTGCCGATCGCCGAGCAAGCGATAACGCCGGCCATAAAGGCGATGAGAATGGGGCCGAGCGGAGAGCGACGGCCCGCGTCTTCCTCGCGAGCCAGGTTGGGGCGATGGGTGGGGGCGGGCGCCTGGGCACCCTGCGCGGGCACGTCGAGCATGCTGAAGGATGCCGTGCTGCCGGGGTCGATGGTATGGCGCGGCTGTGGGGTCTTTGCCGGCGAGATCGACATATCAGCCGGCTCGCCGAGCGTGGCCGTGGCATCGGCCTTCGCCTCGTCGGCCTCGGCCTGGGCCCAAGCCTGTTCAAAGGTTAGGGGTTCGGCGGCATCGGAGGCGGCTTCAGGCTCGACACCGGCATCGTTGCCGGTCTCGCCCTCGTCGCTCGACACGTCACACGGCGCGGGCTCGTCCCACTCTTCGTCCGGAGCCTCGCCCTCGCTATACCACCATTCAAAGTTATCGATATCCATACGGGGCGCCCCCTTGGCCTCGCAAATAAACACTTGCTAGCCTTATACCCCCAGATGACACGGGAGCTCGCCGGCACAGACAGGAAAAGCGTCACAACATTCGAGGCTTTTCCTCGTTTTCGAGATTTTCATCGAATGTTGTGATGGTTTGGGCGGCAGCCATGCCGCGAATGTGACAAAGGGACTGTCCCTTTGTCACATCTGGAGGGTAACGGGGATTTGGATGCAGCAAAAGTCCTCTTGGTGGGACTCGTCGTAGCTCGTGGTATCGAGGTAGCAAAAGTCGAAAGCGTTGCCAACGGGCTGGAGCGCGTGCTCGTCCATGCAGGCAACGATGGCGCGGATGCCCTCGGGCTCGTACGGCATACCCCAGCGGCTCATGCACAGGTATGTGCCCTCGGGCAGCACTTCGATGCCGATCTCTGCCAGCTCGGCGGGATCGCTCGGCAGCAGTTCCTCGACACCGCGCGGCAGCACGGCAAAGGAGCCCGCGCCGGCGATAGGGTCGTCGGAATGCAGCGCCTCACGACGCAGCATGGCACCCCAGCCGCGCATAGGGCGCGTGCCCGTCAACGCACGCATGCGCAGGATGGCCCGCATGAGCGTGGGGTGAAGCATCGAGCGGCCGCGCTCGATATCGCCTGGAAACTCCTCAAAGACCACGAAGCGGCGCTCGAACTGCTTGAGCTCCGGCTTGCCCTCGCGCTCGCGCCAGTAAACTGCCTCGTCGTAAAAGCTCAGACGCTCCTGCACGCTCGCACGCTCGGCTTTGAGCCCGGCAATCTGCTCGTCGAGCGCCTGCACCCGCGAGCGCAGGTGGTCGGTCATCTCGCTAATGTCGAACGTCGAGGCTAGGCGGTCGATCTCATCGAGTTCGAGCCCTAGGTCGCGCAGCATGCAGATCAGACGCATGAGCGGGATCTGCGTGGGCGAATAGAAACGGTAGCCTTTTTCGTTAACCACGGCGGGCTTAAACAGGCCGATCTTGTCGTAGTAGATGAGCGTTTGGCGCGAAACGTTAAACAAACTCGCCATCTCGCTAATCGCATACATGCCCGTCTGCATAGGTCCTCCCGACACATCCTTTTTGCGCACAAAGCCCGCCGCCCACAGGGGCAGCGGGCTCAAACACTACTCGTATCCTACCCTAAAGACGCCTATGACCAGCGCTTATAGTTTGCGCATGACACGCCGACGGCCTCGAGCGCCTTGGCGGCGATGTGGTGCACCGCGTCATCGAGCGTGGCGGGGCCGTTGTAAAACGTGAGCATGGGCGGCATGAGCATGACGCCCGGTACGCGCGCAAGGCGCGCCATGTTGTCGACATGAATGGCGCTGAAGGGCGTCTCGCGCACCATGAGCACCAGGCGGCGCTGCTCTTTCATCTGCACGTCGGCCGCACGCAGCAACAGATTGTCGCTGTAGCCGCTCGCGATGCCGGCGAGCGTCTTCATGGAGCACGGGGCCACGATCATGCCGTCGACCGGATAGGTGCCGCTTGCGATGGCGGCGCCGATGTTCTTGTTGTCGTAGACCACATCGGCATGCGTGGCAAACTCGTCGAGCGTCATGCCGAGCTCCTGCTCGATGGTGATCTCTCCCCCGCGCGTGACGACAAGCGCCGACTCGGCACCTGCCTGGCGCAGGCATTTGAGGCACTCAAGACCCAGCGCGGCACCGCTGGCGCCAGACACGCCAACGACAATGCGACGGGGACGGATCACAGGATCAGACATAGCGACTCCTTACAACAAAATGGCAGCTATAGGTCAGGCAATGTCAGCGAGCGCGCGCCTGGCGAGGCAAGGTGCCCCGAAACAAGAAGGCATAGGGCTTATGCCCATGCCTTCGCAGATGAGGGGCAGATTGCCCGCCAGGCGCGGGCGCAGCGTCGAGTGGTCCGACGTTCGGTAGAACGCCGGAACCTTAGAAAGCAATCTCCTTGGCCCACTTGTCCTTGTCGATCTCCATGAACTGCGAGCGAATGAAATTCTTCTTGAGGTCGAACGGAACCGTGCAGTCGAAGATGGCCTTGCAGGCGATGCCGTGCTCGCGAATCGTGGGGTCGAACGCGGGGTCGTTGGACGGGTCGAGCACGTGGCAGTGGCAGCCGGGGATGGTGATGAGGTCGACGTCGGCCTGGAAGCGCGTGGTCATGGCCCACATCACGTCGCTCATATCAAAGATGTCAACATCCTCGTCAACCAAGATCACATGCTTGAGCTCGGAGAATGCCGAGAAGGCGAGCATGGCGGCGTTGCGCTGACGGCCCTCGTCATTTTTGCTCGACTTCTTAAACTGCATGATGGCAACGAACTTGCCGCCGCCGCAGGGTGCAGCGTGGACGTTGAGCAGGCGGCCCGGGATAGCGGTCTCGACCATCTTGTAGATGGAAGCCTCGGTGGGGATACCGGCCATGGACACGTGCTCGTGCGAAGGGCCGATGCAGCTCTCCATAATGGGGTTGACACGCGTGGTGACGGCGGTGATCTTGATCACCGGGCAGACCTTGGCGCCGCCGGTGTAGCCGGGGAACTCGGGCATGGCGTAGCCGTGGCCGTTGACGTCCTCGTTGATGGTCTCGTCGTGCATGAGGTAGCCCTCGAGCACGTACTCGGCATTGGCGATGCACTTCTGCGGAACGGTGACGCAGTCGGCAAGCTCGACAGCGTGGCCGCGCAGGGCGCCGGCAATTTGCAGCTCGTTGAAGCCGAGCGGTGTGGTGGGAGCCTCAAAACCGCAGCACATGTACACGGCGGGGTCCAAACCGATGGAGATGGAGATGGGCATGTCTTCGCCGCGCTGGCAGTACTCGTCAAAGAACGCGCCCAAGTGACGGCTGCCGGGGGTAATCCACATGGCAAGCTTATCCTTGTCGACGCAGGAGAAGCGGTGGATGGTCACGTCGGACTGGGAGCCGTCGGGGCTCGTGCCGTAGGCGAGGCCCATGGTGATGTAGGGGCCGCCGTCGACGGGCGTGTTGGTAGGAGCGGGAACGATCTTGCGCAGGTCAAAGCCCTCGTCGGTCGCCTTGTACACGACCTCTTGGCAGTCGACGTGCGCACCCTCGGCGATCTGCTCGGGCGCGATCAGGTTCTCGAAGCGCTTGCCGATCTCGAGGCCCAGGTGCTCCTCGTCCAGGTCGAGCAGGGCGGCAACGCGCTTGCGGCTGGCAAGCATGCCGATGCAGACCTTGGCATCGTCAAAGCCCTTGACGTTGTTGAAGACCATCGCCGGACCCTCTTTGGTCGGGCGCATAACGGTGCCGCCGGCGCCGACGTGACGGTAGACGCCCGAGACCTCGGCGTCCGGGTCGACCTGAGTGTCGGTCTCAAGCAGCTGGCCCGGCATCTCGCGCAAAAAGTCGAGCGCGGAGCGCAGGTCGTGAATCTGGGAAGCATCGGTAGTGGACATAGCATGCTCCTTTCGGGAGAGTGCCCGGCGGCGAGGATGCCGCCGGGCTTGGTAACGTAATGGGGCCGCAGCGCTCATAGATGGGGCGCTCGGGCACTCGCAGTTCAAGCACTCGGCTAATTACAGCCAAGCACTCGACTGCTTACATCAGGCCAAAGAGGTGGAACCAGGCGGCCTCGACCAGCACGACGATAAAGACGACCGCGGTGAGGGGAATACCCATGCGCATGGCCTCTTTGGAGGTGTAGCCGCCGGCGTCCTTGCCCTCGCCGATAAGGATCGGCAGGTTGTGGAACGGCAGGATGTAGTGGATGTTGATGGACGTGAAGACGATGAGCGCCACGGCAAGCGGGCTTACGCTGGAGCCGGCCGCGAAGCTGATGAACGCCGGCACGCACACACCGAGCACGGCCATGACCGAGCCCATGAACATGTGGATGATCATGGAGAGCGCGGCGACGAGCAGGGCGAACAGGAAGATGTTCTCGGGCACGGAGCTGGGAAGCACGACGTCGGCGATCCAGGCGTTCATGCCGGTGGCGCCGCCCACGGAACCCACGGCCATGGCGGCCGTCAGGAACATGAGGGACTTGATGTCGACAGCGTTCCAGCTGGCAGGAGTGAGGACCTCGCCGATGATGGGCATGGCGAGTGCGACGCCAATGGCCAGGGTGACCCAGCCGATATAGTCGCCCGAGACGGTGAGCCACAGCGCGATGGCGATGACAAGCCACACGATGGTGCGGATCTCCTTGACGGAGAGCTTGCCGAGCGCGGCCTGCTTGGCCACGATCTGCTCGCGATCGTAGACGAGCTCCTTGCTGGGCTTAAAGAGGAAGAGACCCAGGAACAGGGTGCACAGCAGCGCGACCAGCATAGGCACGCTCATGTACAGGAACCAGTCGACAAAGGACGGGCTCATGCCGCCGGCCTCGGCGCTGTACTGCGCGACGAGCGGGTTGAGCGTGGAGTCGCCCGTCAGGAAGAACATGGAGCCCGGGGCAGCAGCGGCAAACACGAGGAAGCCGAGCTTGCCGCGGTCGTCGTCACCGTAGCCGGCGGACTCGGCAATGACCGAGACGACGGCGAGGATGAGGAAGGCGCGGGGGAACGGATGCGGGATCAGCAGCGACAGCACAAAGGTGAGCGCGAAGATTGAGATGATGAGCGACTTGGCATCGCGCACGAACTTGAGCATAAACGCATAGGCGATGCGCTCGCCCAGGCCCGACTCCTTGACCGCGCTGGCGATGAGGTAGGCGCCGATGACGAGCCACATGGTGGCTTTGGTCCACGAGCTAAACGTGGAGGCGACCGTCGCCGAGATGCTCGCGGCACCCGTGTCGTCCACGCACACCTTGAACAGAACGAGCAGCGCGCAATAGAGCAGGCCCACAAAGCCCGGCTGTGCCACGCCACACGCCCAGAACACCACCGTGGCAAGCGTCAACGCCAGACAGGTCTGACCGCCGGCCGTAAGCTCGACCGTCGAGCTCAGCTCCACCAAAGGAAGAAACTTCACCAGCAAAAAGACAACGATACCCAGCACAAAGCCAATTTCGCGCTTGGTGATCTTAAACGCCTTCTTTTCCGCTTCCATCTCCCCACCTTTCTTGTTGGGGGCGCTCCGGATTCGCGGCCACGTTGCCACTTAAAAAGGGGCGCCCGTTATCGGACACCCCTTACGTTGCGCTGTGTTGTGGCAATACAGTCAAGCGGATTTTTTTGGATGAGAAGCGATCCCCTGGACAAAAACCATCACAACATTCGACGCTTTTCCTCGTTTTCGAGATTTTCGTCGAATGTTGCGACGGTTTGGATGTGGCAACGGGACTGTCTTTTTTCACATAGCAAGGGCTGTGCGGATGGAGGGGACCTCCAGAGCCTCGCGGAGCCAGGGGGCCAGCTGCTCGGGGTGACCCTGCAGATAGCCTTTGAGCTCGGAGGGCGCCACGCGGCGCACCTCCGAGATCTCCTCTTGGTTGATATGCAGCTCGCCCGGCTCAACATGGGCTACGAACACCTCGCACCATTCGCACTCGCAGCGGCCGTCGCCGTGGTCCTCGCGGTACACCACGTGTCCGAGGTGCTTGAGCTGATCGGGCTCGCGCGTGATGCCAAGCTCTTCGTTGATGCGACGTGCCGTGGCGGCCGCGACGTCTTCCCCGGGGAGCGGATGGCCGGCACAGCCATCGGCCAGCACCCCGCCCCACAGGCGTTTGAGCGGGCTGCGACGACAGAGCAGCAGGCGCGCGTCTTCGCCCTGGCCCTCGACCAGAAGCGTCAGAAATGCCTGATGCAAGATTCCCTCGCCGGTATGGGCCTCGATGCGGTCGACGGGGCCAAGCGCCTCGCCGGTCGCGGCATCGACCGCCACGACCTCGGCGCCTGCGCCGCCCTCATCCCAGCCGGCGCGCAGAATGCGGGCTGCGGCCTCCTCGAGCGCGGCGATGAGTTCCTTGGTGGTATCGAGCATGCGCTTCAGGTCGTCCCCGCTCGCCTGTTCAACATGAAAACCCGTGCTTGCAACTACCGGCACACTAAAGCGCGTGGCCAGCGCCGCTGCGATATCGTGCGCCGGGATCTCGTCTCGATGGCACGGAACGGCCAGGATGCTCACCGTCGCCGTACGGCCGGGCTCGGGACGCGGAATGGCCTGTGCCGTGGCGCCCAGGTGCGCAAATTCCGGCGAGCAGGCGTAGACCGCCATGCCTCGCGGTGTCACCGTCAGCTGGGCCTCGAGCGCAAACTTGCCCTCGCCCACTGCAACCTTTGTCGTGTGCATACCCATGGGATCTCCTGTCGCCCGCGATGTACCTGAGACCATCTTCACCTGTATTGCGACTATACAGGCAAGCGCAGTCTGCGACAAAGGGGGCAGGCACCTGACGCATTCTGTTAGAGTTGCAGGGATTGAATCCCGCTTATTAATGCGACATTGGAGTTACAACCTTGACCGCCGCAACCACGCCTAAAAGTAAGTCAACCGCCGCCGCGCTCTCCCCCGCGCGCACCAAGCTCTGCCTGGCGCTGCTCGTGCTGTTGGGATTCTCGCTCGGCTGCTCCGAGTTCGTGGTCATCGGCATCGAAAGCGACCTGGCGACGGAGCTCGGCATCTCGCTTGCCACAGCGGGCCAGCTCATCAGCGTGTTCGCACTCGTCTACGCCATCGCTACGCCAGTGCTTGCGCTCAGCACGGGACGCTTCCGCCGCTACCGGCTGCTCGTGTGCTACAGCATCGTCTTTGTGCTCGGCAACCTGGTCATGGCGTTGGCGCCCAACTTCCAGGTACTGTTTATCTCGCGCATTGTCCTGGGTTCTGTCTCGGGCGCACTGCTCGCCGTGGGCGTGACGTACATCCCCGAGCTGCTGTCCCCGCAGCAAACTTCGCTTGCCATCTCGGTGGTGTACGGTGCGTTTTCCGTGGCGATGGTCTTTGTCACTTCGATCGGCAAGTTTGTGGCCGACACGCTCGATTGGCACATGGCCATGTACGGCACGCTGACCTTTGCCGTTCTAATCTGCGGAGCGCTCGTGGCGTTTATGCCGCGCGCTGGGCAGACCGATGAGCCCGCCACCTTCCGCGAGCAGGCGGGTCTGCTACGCGAGCCGAGCATCATCACCGGCATGCTCATCTTTTTGTTTGGCGTGGGCTCGGTCTACGTATTCTACGGCTACGTGACGCCTTATCTTGAGCAGGTGCTGGGTATGGGAACCGTTCAGGCGAGCACCACGCTTATGGCCTACGGCGTGTTCTGCCTGATCTCGAACATCCTGGGCGGATGGATCGACGCGCGTTTTGGCATGAAGGCACTGCTTGTGACGTTTGTGCTGCAGGCCGCGGCGTTACTCGGGCTGTTTGCCGTGGGCGGCACCATGCCGCTCGCGCTGGTCTTTGTCTTTAGCCTGGCGATGCTCATGTACCTGTTCTCGGTCTCATGCATCACGCACTTTATGGACGTGGCACGCAGCCGCCATCCCAAATCGATGGTACTCGCGAGCTCGGTAGAACCCATGGCGTTTAACGTCGGCATTTCGTTTGGCACCGCAGTAGGCGGCGCCGTGGTGAGCAGCGTTGGCATTGCCTACGTTGGCGCGGTTGGTGCCGCGTTCTCGCTTGTGGCCTGGGCGCTTACGCTGGTGACGATTAAGCTGGCTCGCTGGGAGCGCAAGCGAGCGAGGGCGTAAGCGCAGATGCGATACTCGAGCTCGATGATGGCGATCGAAAGGAAACCGCATATGCAACGTGTACTGTTTATCTGCCATGGGAACATCTGCCGCTCGACGATGGCTGAGTCGGTGTTTACCGAGCTCGTGCGCCGCGCTGGGCGCGAGGCGGAGTTTGTCATCGATTCCGCAGCGACCTCAACTGAGGAGATCGGCAACCCGCCGCATCATGGCGCGGTCGCCAAGCTGCGCGAAGTCGGGATTCCCGTCGTTGCGCACCGTGCCCGCCAGGTGCGTCGAGCAGAGTATGGCGACTGGGATCACATTGTCTATATGGATGCTGAGAACGCGCGCGGCCTGCGTCGCATCTTTGGCGACGACCCCTACGGCAAGATTACGCGCTTGCTCGATTGGACCGAGCGCCCCGGCGACGTGGCCGATCCCTGGTACACCGGCAACTTCGATGCCACCTACCGCGGCGTACTCGACGGTTGCACTGCTATGCTCGAGCAGCTGTAATCGATGAAATGCAGAGTTTTTAGAGCCATAAATCGGATGAAATGTAGAAATTTGACCTTACTCGCGCACAGCACAACGACGACAACGCCTAAGCATAGGCATAAGCGAAGTCGGAATTCCCATATACAAATCGAGCGTGGTTTTTCTCCCACTTTGAGCGTTCAAGTGCGCTCTAAACGGGAGAAAATCCACGCTCATTTTCTCGGCGGGAGATAATCCACGCTCAACTACTCGTCGACGATCTCGGCAAGCCAGACGTTGAGGGTATCGACCTCGGGGCAGCAGAACTTTGCCGTACCAGGCTCGTTGCCAGGCACGGTTCCGCCATAGCGCAGGATATCGATATAGGGAAAGCCCACATGGCAGGCCATGGCGCACATCTTGCCGCGGTCTCGGTCGAAGTCAAAAACGTCGCCCGGCTTGTGACCATGGTGGCAGCGGCACGCACCTAGCTGGTCCACGCAGCTCACGCGGATACGCGGACGCTTGCCACGCGGCGCGCCGAGCGGCTTGTTCTCGCCCGCAGGCTTGACGCCGCCCTCGCCAGCATTACTCATGGTCGATCACGTCCAAGCAGGCCTCGATGGGCAGGCCGGCCGACTTGTCCTCTTGATCGGCATTGCGCTCGATAAGCTCGGCCACCACGCGCATGGCATCGGACGTCGCGCGCTGCAGACTCCAACCTGCCATAACGCGGCCGACGAGCACTGCCGAGAACGTGTCGCCCGTACCCGGGAAATAGACCGGAATGAGCTCAAAGGGAATCGTGAAGTACTCCCCCGCTACATGGTCGTAACCGATAACCGCGTTCGTGCCATTGACCACGGCGCTCGTAATGACCACCGACTTGGCACCCAACTCGCGCACGGCGTCCACAAGGGCGCGGGCCTCATCGGGCGTGATCTGCTCTGCAATAGGCGTATCGGCGAGCAGACAGGCCTCGGTGTAGTTGGGCACCGCGTAGTCTGCGCACTCCAGCAGGTGCCGCATGAGGCCAATCGTGGACTCGGGCACGCCGGCATAGAGCTTGCCGTTGTCACCCATGATGGGATCGACGAACACCTTGGTGCCCTTTTGCGCACGGCGGTGGCAAAAGTCCGAGATGATGCGCGTCTCTTCCTCGGTCACGATAAAGCCGGTCGAGATGGCGTCGAACTCAAAGCCGAGCTCCTCCCAGATAGCGAGGCTTTGACGCACGTACTCGGTGGTGTCGTGGATGTAGAACTTGGGGTAGTTGAGCGTGTCGGACACAAGTGCCGTCGGCAGATTGTGGATACGGTAACCCATGTGCGACAGCACCGGCAGCATGGCGGAAAGCGCGACCTTGCCGTAGCCGCACATATCGTTAATCAGCAGCAGCTGAGTATTCTTCATGAGGGTCTCCCTTGTTTCGGGCGCGGCGCGGCAGCGCCACAGTGCGACTAAGTGTAGCGCAGGGGACGTTGTGAACGGGCGCTGGCACCGCAGAGGACGAATTGTTGCGGAAAGGTTACGGGAAGGAGGAAGTTAGTCGTTGGGGACGTTCTTAAATGACTAGTCGACACAAGGAGTGTCCCCAAATGCCGGCACATAAGGAACGTCCCTAAGTGCCGCTCGAACATAATAAGTTTGGTACCTTGACATTTATTTACCGTGCTCCTAAATTGGTTAGGCACAAAACAATTCAACTACCTAACTAAAGAAAGGAGCGAAGCTTAGATATGTGTGTTGAACCACTCGTCCTTCCGCATGAGCCCGGCGGTGACCCGTCGCAACCGGTAGACATACCCGAAGCGGTCAGCGCCGAAGACAAACTCGCCAAGCGCATCCTGAGCGGCCTGGGCTTTTGCGGCCATTACATGCATTTTCATGGCGGAGGCGTGTCCGGCAAGGCGCCCATCATCTGCCTGCTGGCCAAGCAACCCGGCGGCGAGATGTCGCAGCAGGAACTCGGCATGCACTTTGACCTCAAGCCGGGGTCGCTTTCCGAGATCCTGTCCAAGCTCGAGCTCAACGGCCTCATCGAGCGCAGCCGTAACCCCAAGGATCGACGGCAGCTCACCATTCGCCTGACCGAAACCGGTCGGGAAAACGCCCGCATCGACCAGGCGGCCCGCATTCGCTTTAGAGAGCAAGCCTTTAGTGCCCTCACCCACGACGAGCGCGAGCAGCTCGCCGAAATGCTCGAGAAAATCCGTGTAACCTGGGAGGAACTGGATGATTAAAACCCTCATGGGAAGCATCCGCGGCTATATGAAAGTCACCGTTGCCACGCCGCTGCTCGTGCTTGGCGAGGTGCTCTGCGAGATGCTGATTCCATTTATCACCGCCAACCTGATCGACGCCATCAAAGACGGCGCCACCGTAGCCGAGATGCTTCCCACCGCGGGCCTTTTGGTGCTCATCGCGCTGACATCGCTTGCTTTTGGCGCCGCGGCAGGCGTCACCTGCAGCCATGCGAGCTGCGGCTTCGCCAAGAACCTGCGTCACGACCTGTTCTACAAGATCCAGACGTTCAGCTTTGCCAACATCGATGAGTTCTCGAGCTCATCGCTCGTCACGCGCCTGACCACCGACATCAACAACGTTCAGCAGGCCTTTATGATGATCATCCGTATCGCCGTGCGCGCGCCGCTGGTATTGGTCTTCGCCTTTACCATGGCGTTTATCATGGGCGGCAGCGTCGCCATGGTCTACCTGGTCATCATTCCGCTGCTGGGCTTTGGACTGTTCTTTATCATCTTTAAGGTGCGCCCCATCTTCTCGCGCGTGTTCCACAAGTACGATGCCCTTAACGAGTCCGTCGAGGAAAACGTCACCGGCATGCGCGTGGTTAAGAGCTACGTACGCGAAGGCTTTGAGAAGGAGAAGTTCGCGGCCGCCGCGCGCGATGTCCAGATGGACTTCACCCGCGCCGAGAAGCTGCTCGCCTTTAACAACCCCATGATGAACATCTGCGTCAACGGCGCGTTTGTCGTCATCATCTACCTGGGCTCCAAGCTCATCATCACGAGCCAGGGCACGCTGTTCGACGTGGGCCAGCTCTCCTCGACCTTTACCTATGGTTTCCAGATTCTCATGAGCCTGATGCAGCTGTCGATGATCTTTGTCATGGTGACCATGGCCGACGAATCGGCACACCGCATTGCCGAGGTGCTGGCCGCCGAGCCCACGATCGCCAATCCCGCCGAGCCCGTGCTCGAGGTTGCCGACGGTTCCATCGACTTTGACCACGTGAGCTTTAAGTATTCCGCGCATGCGAAACGCCAGGCGCTCGACGATATCGACCTGCACATTACGAGCGGCGAGACCATCGGCATCATCGGCGGCACCGGCTCGGCCAAGTCCACGCTCGTCAACCTCATCGCCCGCCTGTACGACGCCACCGAAGGCACCGTGCGCGTGGGCGGCATGGACGTGCGCGACTACGACCTGGACGCACTGCGCCACCAGGTCGCCATGGTGCTGCAGAAAAACGTGCTGTTTAGCGGCACCATCGCCGAGAATCTGCGTTGGGGCGACCCGAACGCCACCGACGAGGAAGTCCGCGAGGCGGCACATCTGGCCTGCGCCGATGAGTTTGTCGACGGCTTCCCCAAGGGCTACGACACCTGGATCGAACAGGGCGGCTCTAATGTTTCGGGCGGTCAGAAGCAGCGCCTGTGCATTGCACGCGCCCTGCTGCGTCGCCCCAAGATCTTGATCCTGGACGACTCCACCAGCGCCGTCGACACCAAGACCGACGCCAAGATCCGCGCAGGGTTGGCAAGCTATCTGCCCAACACGACCAAGCTCATCATCGCCCAGCGCATCAGCTCCGTACAGGACGCAGACCGCATCATCGTCATGGAGGGCGGCCGAATCGCGCAGATCGGCAACCATGACGAGCTGCTTAAGACGAGCGAAATCTACCGCGAGACCTTTACCTCGCAAAACAAGATGTCTGCCGAAGGTACGCAAGACGCCGACGACGTCTCTGGCGACGCGAACACGGCGGCAGACAACACCGACATGACCGCAACGCAAGCTCAGACCCAGGAAGGAGGCGAGGCACATGAGTAAGGCAACGACCGCCGAGCGCGCGCTCAACCGTAAGGGCGGCACCATGTCGCGCCTCATCAAGACGCTCTTTGGCTTCTATCCCGTGCTTTTGCCCCTTGTCGTCGCCGGCGTGGTGCTCTGCGCCATCATCAACTCCATCGGCGCGACCTTCCTGCAGAGCGCCCTGCAGATTATTAGCGAATCGTGGCAGTCGGGCGATTGGGAAGCCGCACAGCCCAAGATTCTGCAGCTCGTGACCACCCTCGCCTGCATCTACGGCGTCGGTGTCCTGTCCTCACTCTTCTGGAACCGCGCCATGGCTATCGTCACGCAGGGCTCGCTCGAGAAGCTGCGCGAGATGATGTTCAACCGCATGCAGGACCTGCCGATCCGCTACTTCGACACGCACCAGCGCGGCGATATCATGAGCCACTACACCAACGACATCGATACGCTGCGCCAGATGATCAGTCAGTCGCTGCCCAACCTGCTCATGACGATCATCATCATCGTCACGGTGTTCTTTATCATGCTGTACTACAGCGTGTGGATGTGCCTGGTCATCATCGCCGGCGTCGCCTTTATGACCTTTATGACCAAGCTGCTCGGCTCCAACTCCGCGCGCTTCTTCATTGCGCAGCAGACCGAGCTCGGCGTGGTCGAGGGCCATATCGAGGAGGTCATGAACGGCCAGAAGGTCGTCAAGGCGTTCTGCCACGAGTCTGCCGCCGAGGCCGATTTTGACGAGCGCAACGAAAAGCTCTTCGAGGTCTCGCAGAAGGCCAACATGTACGCCAACATCCTCATGCCCATCCTTATGAACCTGGGCAACCTGCTCTACGTGCTGGTCGCACTGGCGGGCGGCATTTTCCTGGCGCTGGGCGTGCCCAACCTGAGCATCTCGGGCATGGCGCTGTCCATCGCCGTCGTGGTGCCGTTCCTCAACATGACCAAGCAGTTCTGCGGACAGATCGGCCAGATCTCACAGCAGATCAACGCCGTGGTCATGGGCCTCGCCGGCGCCGACCGCATCTTTGAGCTCATCGACGAGAAGCCCGAAGCCGACGAAGGCTATGTGACGCTCGTCAACGCGCAGGTCAACCCCGATACCTGGCAGCTCGAGGAGGCTGACCACCACACCGGCATGTGGGCGTGGAAACATCCGCACCGCGCAACCGGCGAGATCGAGTACGTGCCGCTGCGCGGCGACCTGGTCATGGACAACGTCGACTTTGGCTACACGCCCGACCACGAGGTGCTGCACGGCGTGTCCGTGTTTGCCAAGCCGGGCCAGAAAGTCGCGTTTGTCGGCGCCACCGGTGCGGGCAAGACGACCATCACCAATCTTATCAACCGCTTCTACGACATCGCCGACGGCAAGATCCGCTACGACGGCATCAACGTCAACAAGATCCGCAAGGCCGATCTGCGCCGCTCGCTGGGCGTCGTGCTGCAGGACGTGAACCTGTTCACCGGCACCGTGATGGACAACATCCGCTACGGCAACCTGGACGCCACCGACGAGGAGTGCATCGCGGCGGCAAAGCTCGCGGGCGCCGACGACTTTATCACCCGCCTGCCTGACGGCTACGATACCATGCTCACCGGCAACGGCGCCCAGCTGTCGCAGGGCCAGCGCCAGCTGATTTCAATCGCCCGCGCTGCCGTCGCCGATCCGCCGGCAATGATTCTGGACGAGGCCACGTCGAGCATCGACACCCGCACCGAGGCCATCGTGCAGGCGGGCATGGATAAGCTCATGGAGGGCCGCACGACGTTTGTCATCGCGCACCGCCTGTCCACCGTGCGCAACTCCGATGCGATTATCTGCCTGGACCACGGTCGCATCATCGAGCGCGGCAACCACGACGAGCTGATTGCCAAGCGCGGGTATTACTACCAGCTGTACACGGGTGCGTTTGAGCTGGAGTAGGCAGGTTTGTTCCACGGAGGGTGCCCCGGGGGCGGCGGGGTAATTCCTCCGTGCTCAAACATTCTCGCTGCGCTGCGAAACTGCGCGCGGAGGAAATACCCCGCCGCCCCCGGGGCACCCTCCTGCGCGCAATCAGCCCGTTGTTTAAAACGGAATAAAGGTTAGTGAGGCCCTGGCCGTTTGGCCAGGGCCTCGTTTTGTGTAAGCTAGTTGAGGAGTTGGGCCATGGCGTTGACGAATTTTTGGACTTGGAGGGTGGGCTCGAGCGGGTAGTGCAAGAAGACCGGCACCTCGCGGCCGCATAGGAACGGCACGCCCACAAAGGCCGGGTGCACGCCCGACCATGCGCCGCAGGTGAGCACCGCGTCGCCCTTTTCCTCGGCCTCGTTAAAGAGCGCAAAGTCAAAGCTGTCCACGTCGATCACGTCCACGCCGCCGTCGGCCAAAAGGTCGATGCGCAGGCTGTCCATGGCGTCGTTGCCGTGGCGCAGTACGCGCAGACGCATACCCTCCAAGTCGGCGATCGAAATACGGTTCTTGCGTGCCAGCGGGCTCGTGCGCGGCAGGTCGATATAAAACGGCACGTTGACAATGCGGAGCTTTTGGCAGGCATCACCCCAGCGTGGGGTAGAAAAACTCGACTGCACCACATCCACCTCGCGCCCCAGACTGCGCATGACGGTCTCGCGCTCATCGTAAAGGTCCCCCACCGGCACAATCTCAAAACGCAAGCGCGGCTCCATGTCGTGCACCTGCGGCCACAGCGCGAGCGTGTGGCGCCCCGGGCACATCATCGATACGCCCAGGCGCACCGCACCGCCATCGCCCGCCGCTCGCCGGGCGCGGCGCAACGCATCCTCGGATTGGCGCATGATCGAGCGCGCGTCGTCCACCAACAGCGCGCCCGCCGGCGTCACCTTGACGCCCGAGTGCGAGCGCTCGAACAACGTGATGCCAAACTCGGCCTCGAACCCCGACACCTGTTTGACGAGCGCCGGGGTCGACACGCGCAGCTTTGCCGCGGCACGCGAGAAACTTCCCAGCTCCACGGCGGCCGAAATAGCGTCAAGTCGTCGATCGTACACGTCAATCTCCCGTTTTCGCACGCGCGGGCCCACAGCGCCGCAGGGGGTCGTTTTCGCAGGTCACACGCTCAATTGAGAACAAACCTCAATGCACAGTGTAAACCTACGGTTAACGCCATTCTAACAAATATGCAATTCACCTGCGCGAACGCTAAGCATACGATAACCAGCGAAAACCACGTGGGTCGGTTAATGGGAGCGACCCACTGGGAGGCACAAGAAGGGAAGTTCCTATGAGCAATTGGCTTAAGCTCGAGGGCGATGTCTGCGCCGTGACCGGCGCACTCGGCGGCATGGGCGTCGAGATTTGCCGCGAGTTCGCCCGCAACGGCGCCAACGTCGTCCTGCTCGATCTGGACGAGGAAAAGGTCAAGGCCGCAGCTGCCGACCTCGCCGCCGAGTTTGGCATCCACGCCGAGGGTTACAAGATGAACGCCACCGACGAGGCCGAGGTTCAGGCCGCCGTCGACGCCACCATCGCCAACTTCGGCCGCGTCGACGTCCTCGTCAACACCGCCGGCATCCTGCGCTTCGCCGCTATGGAGGACCTGCCGCTGAGCGACTGGGAGCAGGTACTCAACGTCAACCTCACCGGCTACTTCATCACCTCGCAGCGCTTTGGTCGCGAGATGATCAAGGCCGGCCAGGGCCGCCTGGTGCACATCTCGACCGTCGCCAGCCACTCCCCCGAGACGTTCTCGGGCGTGTACAGCTCCACCAAGGCCGGCGTCAACATGATGTCCAAGATGCTGGCAGCCGAGTGGGGCCCTTACGGCGTGCGCTCCAACTGCGTCGAGCCCTGCTTTGTTAAGACCCCCATGTCGGCGAGCTTTTACGCCGACCCCGAGGTCGAGAAGAGCCGCAGCCGCCTCATCGCCACGCGCCGCATCGGCGAGGTCAGCGATATCGCCAACGCCGTCATGTTCCTGGCGTCCAAGCGCTCGGACTTTACCACCGGCGACGCCATCAAGGTCGATGGCGGCTTCTCCAACATGATGGGCGACCTCACCGCCAAGCCCGGCGGCCGCCGCGCCTTTGCCGACAACTACCTTAAGAACAAGGGTGTCGAGCTTTGGTCCGACGAGTCCGGCGTCGCAAAGCCGACTGACCAGTAAAGCAGCCCGACAGGGAGGACCCGCGGACACGCCTGTTCCTCCCCCGTATCGATTAGAAAGAGTCCAATGGCTTCCACCAACTCCAATAAGGGTCGCGCCGCCGTGCTTTCCGCCGCGTGCGTCACCATGTTCTTCATCAGCTCCATCGCGCTGTATTCCGTCGTGAGCAAGAACCTGCTCGCCGTCTACCCCGAGTGGTCCAGCGCCCTTACCTGGGCTTTCCCGGTCTTTCAGACCATCATGGCCGTGACGGGCATCTTCGCCGGCCGCATCTCCGATAAGATCGGTCCGCGCAACGTCGTGATCGCCGCCGCCGTGTGCTACGGCCTGGGCTGGTTCATGTCCGGCACCGTCACCGAGCCGTGGCAGTTCTACCTGTGGTTCTCGCTCGTCGCCGCCATCGGCAACGGCCTGGGCTACAACCCGGCGCTCACCACCGGCCAAAAGTGGTTCATCGATAAGAAGGGCCTCGCCTCCGGCATCACCCTGGCCGCTTCGACTGCCGGCCCCGCCGTGCTGTCCCCGGTGCTCGCCTCGCTGCTCATCCCGAGCCTAGGCATCTTTGGCGCCCTCAAGGCACTCGGCGTCATCTTCTTTGTGACGATCGCCGCCTCCGCCCTGTTCCTGAAGGCCCCCGAGGCCGGTTGGCTGCCCGAGGGCTTCGAGGCCCCCAAGGGTGGTGCACACGCCGGCACCTTCGGCGACCTCACCCCGGGCGAGATGGTCAAGACCCCGCGCTTCTGGGTCCTCATCGTCACCTTCGCCTTTGCCGCCACCGCGGGCACCCTGCTCGTGGGCAAGGTTGCCTCCATCGCCGCCGTCCAGCTCTTCGCCGACCCCACGAGCGCCGCGGCCGTCGCCCTCGGCGGTGTGGTGGTCTCCGTCAACACCTGTGCCAACCTGGTCGGCCGTCTGTCCTTTGGCCAGATCATCGACAAGCTCGGCGCCTACAAGTCGCTGCTCATCAGCCTTGTCGTCACCATCGTCGCGCTCGTCATCATGTCGATGAGCTTTACGCAGAGCATGTTCTTTGTGGCACTCGCCCTGCTCGGCTTTAGCTTTGGCGCCCTGCTCGTCATCTACCCGCCGCTCACCGGTGGTGCCTTTGGCACCAGCAACATCGGCGTCAACTACGGCATCATGTTCTTGGGCTACGCCGCTTCTACCTGGATCAGCCAGCCCATCACCGCCGTGCTGTATCACGCCGAGGCCGGCAGCGCCGCCTACCAGCAGTCTTTCTACGGTGCCATCGTGATTGCCGCCATCGCCGTCGTACTCACCGTCTACATGATGGTCTCCGACAGCAAGAAGAAGTCCGCCTAGTTATACCGATGTGACAAAGGGGCTGTCCCTTTGTCACATTCCAAGCCACCAGCATTAAGGAGTCGAAATGTCTGAGCTCAACCCCGTCCGCATTGCCGTCATCGGCGCCGGCGCCATGGGCCGCAACCACATCCGCTTTGTCACCGAGGAGCCCGAGGCCGAACTCGTCGCCATCGCCGACGCCTTTGAGGGCGCCCGCGCCACGGCCGAGGCCGCCGGCGTGCCGTTCTTTACCGATCCTGCCCAGATGATGGACGAGGTCAAGCCCGAGGCCGTCATCATCGCCACCCCCAACGACCTGCATCTGGGCGTTGCCCGCGAGGCCGTGAAGCGCAACATCGTGCCGCTGGTCGAAAAGCCAATCTCCAACGACCTCGAGGATGCCCAGGCCTTCGCCGCCGAGGCCGAGACCGCCGGCGTGCCCGTGCTCGTGGGCCAGCACCGTCGCCACAACCCCTTCGTCAACAAGGCCAAGGAGATCATCGAGTCCGGTGAGCTGGGCAAGCTCACCGTGTCGAGCTTCCACTACATGATCTATAAGAATGACGAGTACTTTGATGTCGAGTGGCGCCGCAAAAAGGGTGCCGGCCCGATCCTGGTCAACCTGGTGCACGACGTCGACCTGCTCCGCTATCTGCTGGGTGAGCCCGTTGCCGTCCAGGGTATGCAGTCCAGTGCCGCCCGCGGTTTTGAGACCGAGGACTCCGCCGTGGTCAACGTCCGTTTTGCCGATGGCGCGCTTGCGAGCATGACCATCTCCGACGCCACCGCCAGCCCCTGGAACTGGGAGGCAACCGCTCGCGAGGATCCGCAGTACCGCCCCTTCGACGCTGACGCCTACTTTATCGGCGGAACCTTGGGCGCCCTTTCGCTGCCCCGCCTGCACCAGTTCTCCTACAACGGTGCCTCCAACTGGCACAAGCCGCTGCAGATGGAGATCCCGGCCGTGGACCCGGCGCTGCCGCACAAGATGCAGCTCAAGCACTTTGTGAAGGTCGTCCGCCGCGAGGTCGAGCCCGTCGTGACCCCCGCCGACAACGTTAAGACGCTCACGCTGCTTAACGCCATCAAGGAGGCCGCCGAGACCGGCCAGCTCGTCGAGCTGTAATGCCTTAAGAGCGGCCGCGGCAGAAACCCCATGCCGAGTCCCTCGGTCCGCCACAAATAAGCCCCTCTTCTTTGCCCCGCGAGCAGCCTCCTGCCCGCGGGGCATTTTGCTACGTTTCCAATGATTTTCTGAGACGGGGGGCCTTTTGCACCTCGGCTTGATTCGTTCGCCACGAAATGTGCCTATCTACTACGTTTAACCAATCACCCTCATCCATACCGAATTTCGCGAAATAAAAACCGCAGGTAAACGGCTTGCGCATTTTCGGAAAACCGGGGGATGGTCGACCCACACGGTTCAAACGTAGTAGATAGGCCGCTTTCGTGGTTCCGCGCCAAAACAGTCTTTTTTGGGCGAAGTGGCAGGTGGTATCCTTGGTAGCTCTGTGCTGCAAACGCACCTTAAACGCAAGGAGTCCCATGGATCTTATCGCCCAGCTCGCCCGCGAGCTCAACCTTAAGGCCGCCAACATCGAGGCGGCCGTCAAGCTCATCGACGAGGGCAACACCATTCCCTTTATCTCGCGCTACCGCAAGGAAGCAACGGGCGGCATGGACGACGTCGCCCTGCGCGCACTCGACGAGCGCCTGTCCTACCTGCGCAATCTTGAGCAGCGTAAAGAGGACGTCATTCTGCTCATCGACGCCCAAGGCAAGCTCACGCCCGAGCTCGAGGCACAGATCCGCGAGGCCACGCAGCTCCAGCGTGTCGAGGACCTCTACAAGCCCTACCGCAAAAAGCGCATGACCCGCGCGCAGAAGGCCCGCGAGGCAGGCCTGGAGCCGCTTGCCAACATGATCATCATGCAGGCATCCGCCAAGGGCAGCGCGCTCGTCACCGCCGCGGCATACGTTAACGAGGAGGCCGGCTTCGACACGCCCGAGAAGGCGCTTGCCGGCGCCGCCGACATCGTGGCCGAGACGGTAGCCGAGGACCCGGAGAACGTCGCCGACCTGCGCACCTTTACACAAAACACCGCCGACATCGTCGTCGAGGCCACCGACCCCGCCGAGAAGACCCCCTACGAGCCCTACTACAACTACGACGAACCCGTGCGCAAGATCCCCAACCACCGCATCCTTGCCATCGACCGCGGTGAGCGCGAGGGCAAGCTCCGCGTGCGCGTGAACGTCGACGGCGCTGCCGCCACGGCACGCCTCGGCAGCCGTTGGCCCCGACGCCAGGGCGTGTTTGCCCCCATCTTCGATGCTGCCATCGCCGACGGTTACAAGCGCCTCATGGCCCCCTCGCTGGAGCGCGAGACCCGCGCCAAACTCACCGTTCGCGCCCAAACCGAGGCCATCAATGTCTTTGCCAAGAATCTCGAAGGCCTGCTCTCGGCACGCCCCGTGCGCGGCGCCCGCGTGCTCGCGCTCGATCCGGGCTACCGCACCGGCTGCAAGGTCGCCGTCATGGACGAAACCGGCAAGCTGCTCGACCACGGCGTGGTCTACCCCACCAAGCCGCGCCACGACGTCGCCGGCACCAAACGCGAGCTCGCCCGCCTCGTCAAGAAGGACGGCGTCAACACCATCGTCATCGGCAACGGCACCGCCAGCCGCGAGACCGAGGAAGTCGTCTCGGAGTTCATTGCCGAGCAGGCGCCCAGCCTTCGCTACACCATCGTCAACGAGGCCGGCGCGTCGGTGTACTCCGCCTCCGAGCTCGCCAGCCAGGAATATCCCGACCTGGACGTCACCGTGCGCGGTGCCATGAGCCTGGGCCGCCGCCTGCAGGACCCGCTGGCAGAGCTCGTCAAGATTCCGCCCCAGTCCATCGGCGTGGGCCAGTACCAGCACGACCTTGACCAGGCCGAACTCTCGCGCACCCTGGGCCACGTGGTGGAAGACGTCGTCAACCGCGTGGGCGTCGACGTCAATACCGCAAGCGCGAGCCTGCTGGGATACGTATCGGGCATCACGCCGAGCGTGGCCAAGAACATCGTGGCCTACCGCGAGGAAAACGGCGCCTTTACCGATCGCCGCCAGCTCAAGAAGGTCCCCAAGCTGGGACCCAAGGCGTACCTCAACGCCGCAGGCTTCCTGCGCATCAACGGCGGCAAGAACCCGCTCGACGCGACAAGCGTCCACCCCGAAAGCTACGAGGTGGCCACGTCCGTCCTGGAGCGCGCCGGCGTTCAAGCCAGCGAGCTCAGCCGCGGCGGCGTGCCCGACATCGAGCGCCGCCTGGGCAGCATCTCGGCGCTGGCAAGCGACCTGGACTGCGGCACCCTCACGCTCATCGACATTGTCAACGAGCTTAAGAAGCCCGGCCGCGACCCGCGCGACGACGCACCCGAGGTGGTCTTTAGCCGCTCGGCGCTTTCCATCGACGACCTGGAACCCGGCATGGAGCTCAAGGGCACGGTGCGCAACGTCGTCGACTTTGGCGCGTTCGTCGACGTGGGCGTGCACCAGGACGGCCTCGTACACATCTCCAAGCTCGCCAACCGCTTTGTCAAGCACCCGAGCGACGTGGTACGCGTCGGTGACACGGTCAAGGTGTGGGTCGAGAAGGTCGACCGCGACCGCAAGAAGATCTCGCTCACCATGGTGCAGGGGAAATAAACCGCCAAAGCAAGGGTACCCCCTGTAGCAGCGTGCAAAATCGCGAGTATTCTGCAATTTCCGCCGCTCCGAACGCCCTCAGAGGCAATAAAGTCACAAACAGCCCCCGTTTTAGCGTCGTCAGAGCCAAAACGGGGGCTGTTCCGTGCTTCAACCAGCTGGTAAAAGCCTTTACCTTGCTGAATACTCGCGATTTTGCACGTCGCTGCAGGGGGTACCCTTGTCAACGGCAGGATATGGAAGCCTATCACCAACCTACTGGCAAGTTCGTGTCGGCAGCCCCGGACTTTCCTTTGCCTAGCGCGACCCTCGCGAAGCGCGTGAGCGATAGGGAAAGGAAAGGCCGGGGCGAACAACCCGCGGCGCAGCCAGTGTTCGCGTTACGGCAGGATATGGAAGCCCAAAGCGGCGATATCCTTGGCAAAGCCGCGCACGGTATCGAGCGAAACCTCATACGGGTCGCGCCCGATGTTCTTGCGCTTGGCCAGGATACTGTTGGGCACCGTGATGATCTGACAACCGCAGGCCTCGGCCTGGTAGATGTTGATGAGCTCGCGCGTGGATGCCCACAGGACCTCGCAGTTGGGCTTGGCGGTGGCCTTCTTGACCGACTCCGTCATAAACGGAATGGGGTCGACGCCGGTGTCGGCGATGCGGCCGGCAAAGAGCGAGATGATGGACGGCGTCTCGGCGTCAACGGACTCGACCATCTCGTCGACCTGCGCAGGCGTAAAGATGGTGGTGACGTTGACCTTGATGCCGTCGGCGGAAAGCTTGCGCACTAGCTTGGCGGTGGACTCGCCCTTGGTGGTCACGCACGGAATCTTGACGTAGACGTTCTCGGCCCAGGTAGCGATCTCGCGGGCCTCGACCTCCATGGTCTCGACGTCGTCGGCAAAGACCTCAAACGACACGGACACATCGGTGATGTGGGCCAGGACCTCCTTGGCAAACGCGCGGTAATCCGTCACGCCGCCCTTCTTCATAAGGGACGGGTTGGTCGTGAAACCCTGAACGTTGCCGTTCTCGTACATGTCGAGCATGCCCTCGAGGTTTGCACCGTCAGCGAACACCTTGATTGCCATCTGCCTGATTCCTTTCGCTTGCACACGGGCGTTAAACTGCTAAACACTTTACCTACGTTTATCAAGGCGTGAACTGCGGTTTTTTATCTTCTCGGCGAACGGTACAATCGCTTCAGTGTTTGGATTGATAAATCGATTGAGCATGCAAAAGAAAAGAGTCGCAGTTTGAGCAAACGTCAGAACGCGGGATTCCTTAGATGAGGCCGAAATGCTGCATGGCCGTGACGGTGCCGTCGTGTGCCACATCGTCGGTCACGTAGTCGGCGACCGCCTTGACCTCGGGCATGGCGTTGCCCATGGCCACAGCCGTCTCGACGGCAGCGAGCATGCCCAGGTCGTTGCCCGAATCGCCAAAGCCAAAGGTGCGCGCGTTGCCGGTGCGACCTAGGTATTCCAGCGCTCGCGCCACGCCCACGCCCTTGTCGATGCCCTTGGGACTCAGCTCGCGGTTCTGGCCGCCAGTATTGCACAGCTCAAAGTTGCGATCGATAAAGCCGTCATCGTTGGCTACGCGAGCCAGGTTGCACGCGTTAATGCACACCTTGCCTACGTGCAAGCGGCCATCGACGCGCATCTGATCAACGCCATGCACCACGCCGGCGCCTAGCAGAAATGACTGTTCGACACCAACTGGCTCAAGTGAATAGGTGGCACCGTTCGTCTCGAACAACGCCTCGCCGCCCGCCACAGTAATGCGGCGCGCGAGCTCCTCAACAATGTCTTCGTCAATGCAATCCTCGTGCACCACGCGTCCCTCGACCTCGAGCGTGGCGCCCGCCATGGCAACGATACCCGCCGGGTTCAGCGCACGCAGGCCATCGGCAACCAGCCACAAGGGACGGCCCGTGCAGATAAATGCCTGGTGACCCGCATTGCGCAGACGACCAAATGCATCGACAACAGCCTTCGACGGATGGATTGCATTGAAGTCCTTATCGGTCATATCGTCGGGATCGAACGACGTCAGCGTGCCGTCCACGTCAAAAAAGAGCACGGCGGAATCGGGGCACGCATCAATCATATGGGTTCCTTTCGGGGGCGAGAGCAAACGAAGCATCCATCATATAATGGAGCGACGCAACCAGAGAGGTCACCCATGGAATTTTACGCAAGCTGCCCCGAGGGCTTTGAGTCCGCACTCGCCGATGAGCTTAAACGGCTCGGGCTTTCGCATGTCCGCTGCCTGAAGGGCCGCGCTACGTTTGAGGGCGAGCTCGAAGAAGGCTACCGTGCCTGCCTGTGGTCGCGCCTGGCCAGCCGCGTGTTTGTGGTGCTTGGGCGCTTTGAGGCGCAGGATGCCGACGAGCTGTACGACGGCGTTTACGACATCGCCTGGGAGACCATCATCCGCCCCGGCGCCACCATCGCCATCACCGCCCGCGGCGTGACCGAGCAGCTGCGCAACACGCGCTTCTCGGCCCTGCGCGCCAAGGACGCGCTGTGCGACCGTCTGGCCGAGACCACGGGCCGTCGCGCCGATGTCGATGCCACCGATCCCGACGTTCACCTGCTGCTTTCGTTGCGTCAGCGTCGCGCGAGCATCAGCCTGGACCTTTCGGGCGATCCGTTATTCAAACGCCTGCCGCCTGCCGCGACCCGCGCCGGCGAGGGTACGCACGTGCTGCGCCCCGACTACGCCGCCCTGGTGCTTTCGCAGGTCGGCTGGACCGCGCTATGCGAGCGCGAGCTGACGGCCGACGATTACGAGAACGAGGCTCTGCCCACGCTGGTCGACGCCTCATGCGCCGGCGGCGGTCTGCTGCTGGAGGCCGTGAACATTTTGTCCGACCGCGCCCCGGGCGCTGCACGCGAGCGCTGGGGCTTTGAAGGCTGGCAGCTGCACGACGCCGCTCTGTGGGAGCAGCTACTCGCCGAGGCACGCGAGCGCGAGACGGCAGCGCATGAGCGCCAGGCACGCATCGTCGCCGTGGACATTGACCCCGCCGCCCGCAAGACCGCCGAGCGCATGGTCAAGTGCGCCGGTTACAAGCGCTTTGTCGATTTTTGCGCCGCCAAGCCCGCCACCGTGCTGGACCACGCGGGCGCCGTCGCCGGTGCCGCCCTCGTCGCGGATACGACCGAGACACCGCTGTCGCTTATGCATGACGCCATGACGCTCATCGGCGAGCTGCGCCGCGCGCCCGAGCTTACCGCCGCACCGGTAGTCGCCCTCACCCGCGATGGCCTTATGGCTCGCGCACTCCATGCCGAGCCCGAGCACTCGATCGCCGTCATGCCCAATAACGAGGAAGCAGCTATCGAGGTTTGGCCCTCGCTCGACCACGCCGCCGCAGTGTTTGAGGCTGCGACCAGCGCGGATGCTGAGGGCGAGACCGCGGAAGCCGACGACGTCATCAGCGACGAAGCCGCCAATACCCCCATGCCCGAGCCCGCCGCCACGCTCGACCTGGGCGACGGCAAGCCGCTGCCCGTGCTCATCCCGGAGTCCGAGCAGTTCGCCAACCGCCTGCGCAAGAATGCCCGTCTGCGCCGCAAGTGGGCCAAGCGCGAGGGCGTTACCTGCTACCGCGTCTACGACGCCGACCTGCCCGATTACTCCGCCGCCATCGATCTGTACGAGGGCTGCCCGCAGACGCCGGGCCGCTGGCTCGTCATCGCCGAATACGCCGCGCCCAAGACCATCGACCCCGCACTGGCCCAGGCCCGCATGCTCGACATCTTGGCCATCGCGCCGCGCATCCTGGATGTTCCGGCCGAGCACGTGCACGCCAAGGCCCGCATGCGTTCGCGCGGCGGCTCGCAGTACGGCAAGCAGGGCGCCGGCAAGGGCGGCCCGGGAGAGCGCGCCAACATCGCGCGCCGCCGCCTGCCGCTCATCGAGGAAGGCGGCCTTACCTTTGCCGTCAACTTTGACGACTACTTGGACGTCGGCATCTTCTTGGATCACCGCGTCACCCGCAACCTGGTGCGCGAGCACGCCAAGCAGGCGCGTCGCTTCCTCAACCTGTTCGCCTATACCGGCACCGCCACCTGCTATGCGGCAGACGGCGGCGTCGAGGAAACCGTGACGGTCGACCTTTCCAACACCTATCTGGACTGGGCCGAGCGCAACATGCGCCAGAACGGCTTTGTTGGTCCGCAGCATCACTTTGTGCGCGATGACGTGCTCGCCTGGATTCGTGACCAGCGCCAGACGCGCAACCGCTGGGATCTGATCTTTGTCGATCCGCCCACGTTTTCGAACTCGTCCAAGATGGGCCGCCGCACCTGGGATGTCCAGCGCGACCATGTTGAGCTTTTGGCTGGCGTATCGCGCCTGCTCGCGCAGGGCGGCCATGCCATCTTTAGCTGCAACCTGCGCGGCTTCCGTCCCGAGACGCGCAAGCTCGCGCGCGCGGGCGTGGTGTTAGAGGACATTACGGCGCAGACCATCCCCGAGGACTTCGCGCGCAACCAGAAGGTGCACCACTGCTATATCGTGCGCCGCCTGCCCATCGAGGACGCCATGGCCGAAGTCGGCTTTAGCGCCGAGGAAATTGCCGAGCGCGTCGAGGAGCTGCGCAACCCCGAGGCCCGCAAGCCTCGCGCGGCAGCGCCCGCGCACGCGCAGGCCAGCAACGGCAAGTCCAACTTTGCCGGCAAGCCCTCCCCCGCCGGCAAGCCCTCCCCCGCCGGCAAGCCCTCCCCCGCCGGCAAGCCCTCCCCTGCCGGCAAGCCCAAAAAAAAGAAGTTCTACGCCAGCAAGCCCAAGGGCAAATAGACAAAGTTGCGGTGGAATACGGACTGTTTTGCCTGGAATTAGGCAAATTTAGACCGTACTTCACCGCAACTCATATTGGGATGATGGTTGGCGATCTAGCCTTGGGTGACCAGGCGATAGCCAATACCCACATGCGTCTGGATATAGCGCGGATGCGCGGGGTCGGATTCGATCTTCTTGCGCAGCGTACCCATAAAGACACGCAGGCTCGCCAGGTCGCTCTTAGTCGCCGTTCCCCAAATCTCGTGCAGGATAAATTGGTGCGTCAGCACCTTGTCGGCATTATGTGCCAGCAGGCACAGGAGCTTGTACTCGATCGGTGTCAGATGCAGTTCCTCGCCATCCATCGTGGCGATGCCGGCATCAAAATCGATATGCAGCTCACCGGCATCGAACGAGCCCTCGGAGGCAACGCCGCCCGATTGCGCATACGAAAGGCGCCTGAGCGTCGTGCGAATGCGCGCGAGCAGCTCCTCGACCGAAAACGGCTTAGTCAGGTAGTCGTCGGCGCCGGCATCGAGCGCGCGAATCTTGTCCGCATCCTCGCTGCGCGCCGATACCACGATAATCGGCATGCCCGACCATGCGCGCACCGACTCCACCACCTTGACGCCGTCCATATCGGGCAGGCCCAGATCGAGCAGCACAATGCTCGGCGCCTGCGACGAGGCGGCGGCGATGGCGGCATGGGCGGTCTCCACAGCCATATGGCGCAAGCCGTGCGCCTCGAGCGCGGCAACGATAAGGTTGCGAACGGCGGGGTCGTCCTCAACGACCAAGATGAGCGGTTTTACGGCAGAGTTCGGCACGGCGCTACTCCTTATCAAACGAAACGTCGGCGGCGGGAAGCTCAATCGTAAAGACCGAGCCGTGCGGGTCCGCCGCGGCAACCTCTATGCTACCGCCATGCGCCAACGCAATGGAACGGCAGAGCGAAAGACCCAGGCCAACGCTGCGGTGGCTGTCGGCCAGACCATGGTTGGCGGTATAGAACGACTCGAAGATCCGCTCGCGATCCTCGGGTGCAATGCCCGGACCATCATCGGCCACCGAGCACGCCACGCGTCCATCGTCGACGCTAATCGAAATCATGATATGCGAGCCCGCGGGCGTATAGGTGATGGCGTTGTTCACCAGATTGACCACCAGCTGCACCATCAGGCGTGCATCGACGTTGACGAGCGCCGGCTCATCGCACGCCACCACCTTAAGGTCGTGCTCGCGCACGGCCGGGTTTACGTGGCGCAGCGCCTCCTCGACGATATCGTCCATGAGCTCGAGCGTGGTCGACAGGCGCATACCGCCACCCTCGAGCTTGGTGATGGCGAGCAGATTCTCGACGGTGGCGTTGAGCCACAGCGCATCCGAGCGAATGGATAGAAGCAGGCCGCGGCGCGTCTGGGCATCGAGCACCGCGGTGCCGGTCGAGCCCTGATCGAGCAGCACGTCGGCATTACCCGAAATACTGGTAAGCGGTGTGCGCAGATCGTGCGAGATGGAGCGCAGCAGGTTGGCGCGCAGCTGTTCGTTTTTGGCGAGCACCGCCGCCTCCTCGCGGGCCTCCATGGCGCGGGCGCGGTCGAGCGCCAGCTCACCTTCGCTCACGATGGCATCGGCAAGCGTCCGCTCCTCATGCGTCAGCACGTCGGGCTCGGCAACGATAGCCAGCACGCCCACCACCGAGGCGGGGTCGCCCGAACGGACGAAGCCGTCGCCCGTGCGAACCGTCAGGTAGATGCCATAAAACGCCGAGCCGCCATAGGTGGCATCGAGCGGCGTTCCCACATAGGCGGACGCCGAGAGCCGCGGCGGCATCTGCGGCGCCAGTTCATGCACCGGCGCGGCATCGCCCACGGCCGTGTATGTCGCACGCGGCAGCAGGTCATCGCCCTCGGCGTCGGCGCTGTACCACACGACCGGGCAGCCCGAAAGACGCGCCAGCTGCGTGGCCATGGCATGGACAATCTGCTGCTGATCGGCGCACCGCTGCAGCATGCGGTTGGTCTCGAGCACCATATGCGTGCGGCGGTCGCTGGCGGCAGCCTGTGCCAAGGCACGGCGCAGGGCCAGCGCAATCGAGCTCGACACGAGCGAGACCACAAACATGATAAAGAACATGCCGGGATAGACGCGGTCTATGAGCGACAACGAGTAGCGCGGGTCGACAAACAAATAGTTGTAGAGCGCCACGGCAGCAGCCGAGCTCAGCAGGCAATACAGGCGGCTCCAGGTAAAGAATGCGCACAGCTGCACGGCGAACACATAGACGATCATGATGCTCGGCGCGAGCCCCGGATGGTCGAGCAGCGCGCCCACAACCGTCGCCGCGACCAGCAGCCCCGCCGATACGCAGGCGTCATACAGAGGGCTGCGACGCGTCAGCGTTGTACGCCGCCACCAAAAGTTCTCGGCAATATCGCCGTCCGCATGGACGTCCATCAGCGCCCCGCCCCTCTCTCAAAAACAAAAACCACCACAAAGGGGACAGGCACCTTTGTGGCGGTGGCCTCCTTGTGGTGGTTCCAAGTGTATAGCCTTTGCAGCCCGCGGTCGCTAGACAAACAGCAGACGTCGACTACGGACGCTCGTCGGGAGCCAGGCGCTGCATCTTGCTCACGGCCTTAAACTTGGTGAACAGCGGCACGTACTCAAAGCTCACGTTGGAGTTCTCCAGGCCGTACCAGCGCGCAGGCGTGCCGGCGGCGCGGCGGATGATGTACTTGAGTGTGATGGCCGTACGCTCGCTGGGCTCCACGTCGCTTTCGGGCGCCAGCAGCTTGCGGATCATGACGAACTTAAACGTACCGATGTTGCCCGGATCCTTGTAGACCGAGTAATCGTGCGTCTGCGCCGGCAGCTCGCCGCTGGCAGCCAGGTCCTGAACAACCTGGCGCAGGTAAGCATTGACGCGCTGGTTGATCTTATAGCCCAGGTACAGATGCACGCGGAATACGTAGTCGGTGCCGAACGTCTCGACCGAGTAGGCAAAGGTATGCGGCTCGTCCATGGTCTCGACATTCACGAACCACCAGGCACGAGCGCGCTTGGGGTGCTTATCCAAAATCGAGTAGACGATATCGCGGTCGATATAGTCGGTGTTGGTGTCCTTGGTCAGGTACACGATGTTGTCGCTCATGAGCTCGTAGCGATCGTCGTCGCGCAGGCGTTTGAGCTGCGGCAGATAGCTGCGCAGCGGCAGCAGCGTAAACTGACGTTGCTCGACCGCCGTGCCGTTGTACCAGCACACCATGATGCCCATGATGAGCGCGGCCATAAGGATGGTGAAATAGCCGCCGTGGAAGAACTTGGTGAGCGAGCTCACAAAGAAGAAGCCCTCGAGCATAAGGAAGAAGGCGGCAAAGATCCACGGCGCGACCTTGAGATTGCGCTCCACGTGCAGATAGAAGAAGAGCAGCATTGTCGTGCACATCATGGTCAGGGTAATGGCCAGGCCGTACGCGGCCTCCATGTGCGCCGAGTTCTGGAACAGCAGCACCACGACGACGCAGCCCACGAGCATGACGTTGTTGACCATGGGGATGTAGAGCTGGCCCTTGGTCTCGGCAGGATAGAAGACCTGCATATGCGGCATGAGGTCCAGGCGGCTGGCCTCGGACACCAGCGAGAATGCGCCGGTGATGAGCGCCTGCGAGGCGATGATGGCCGCGACGGTGGAAAGGCCGACGGCAAAGGGGCGCAGACCCGGGGCGAGCATCTGGTAGAAGGGGTTGAGGTCGGCGATACCCATGAGCTCCGGGTTGCCGGCGTTGTTGATAAGCCACGCGCCCTGGCCCATGTAGGACAGCAGCAGGCAGCACTTAACGAACGGCCAGGTAGCGTAGATGTTGCCGCGGCCCACATGGCCCATGTCGGAGTAGAGCGCCTCGGCACCGGTGGTGGCGAGGAAGCAGCTGCCTAGGATCATGATGCCCGCATGGTTGTTGGGGCTCAGCAAAAAGGCGATGCCGCGCACCGGGTTGAGGCACAGCAGCACGGCGGGGTGCTGGAGGACAAAGAACAGACCCGTACCGCCCAAGAACAGGAACCACAGCGTCATGATGGGGCCAAAGGCGTGACCGATCTTGGCCGTACCGATGCGCTGTACCAAGAAGAGCACGATGATGATGGCGAGCGTAATGGCGACGACGCGACCCTGGTCATCGCCCAGCACGGCATGGACCGCCGGGATGGTGCGCAGGCCCTCGATGGCCGTGGTAACGGTAACGGCCGGCGTCAGGATGCCGTCGGCGAGCAGCGCGGCACCACCCAGCATGGCGGGGATGATAAGCCACTTACCGCAGCGCTTGACCAGGCTGTACAGGGCAAAGATGCCGCCCTCACCATGGTTATCGGCGCGCAGTGAGATGAGCACATACTTGATGGTGGTCAGCAGCGTGACCGTCCACACGACAAGGGAGAGCGCGCCGAGCACGAACTCCTCCGTGACGCTTCCGATGCCGCCGTTGCCGGCAACGAGCGCCTTGGTTACATACATGGGGCTGGTGCCGATATCGCCGTACACCACGCCCAGCGTGACGAGCATCGCCGAGATGCTCACAGGAATCGCAGCGTGCGAGGCTGCCTCCTTGGCCTTTTGTTCCATAAGCCGGTTTCCTCCCAACTTTAATGTTCGAAGGGATTATAGGTAATCGGCCCATGTTTTAATGCACTGTTTTCCCAGCTAGATAAAGATTTATACAGTCTTTAGGCTACCGCGGCGATATGAAATGTGACAAAGGGACTATCCCCTTGTCACATTCGTCATTTTCCGAGCCAGTTTTTGAACCACCACTCCATGGAGCGGCTCATCTCGGCCATAAAGGGGCTCGTGTGCTTGCGGGTGTAGATATCCACCACGCGCTCCCCCACCTCGCGGGCGTGCGGGCGAAACATCGCATCCATCTCGGCCACCTGCGCGTCCATGGTCGCGGTATCGGCGCGGCGATAGCGCTCCTCGTGCACCAGGTTCACCACGGGATGCGCGATCGCCGGGCGTTCCTTGCGGGGCGTGCCGATGATGAGCATCGACAGCGGCATGGTATAGGGCGGCAGATCGAGCAGCGCGGCAACTTCCTCAGCGTTCTCGACGATGTCGCCGATATAGCAGCTCCCCAGCCCCAGGGCCTCGGCGGCAACCACGGCGTTTTGCGCGGCGATCACGGCATCCTGAGCCGCGATGGCAAAGTCGCCCAGACCCGGCGCGCGGCGGGGCGCCTTGCCCGTGCGCTCGACAAACTCGGGTTCAAAGCAGCCCACGTGCTCAAACAGATCGATCCACTTGGCATAGTCGACCACAAATATAAGTGCCCAGGGCGCCTTGGCGATCATGGGCTGGTGGTCGCACAGGTCAGCCAGACGGTCGAGCGCAGCCTGCTCGCGAATGCTCACGATGGAATACATCATCATGGCGCCCGCCGACGGCGCGCGACTCGCCGCATGCAAAATCGCCGCACACTGCTCGTCGGTCACCGCCACGGGACGGTCGTCGTCATCACGCGCGAAGGCACGCGTGGAGGAACGGTGCTCCAAGATGTCCAGCGCTGCGTTGCCCGTAGTCTCGACCGGATAGCCGTACATATCCACGCCCGCAGCTCCGCTGCCGCCCATGTCCGCCTTGCAAACCTGCTCGCTCATCGCCCTACCCTCGCCATTTCTTTAAGAAGCCTTTACGTTTCCGTGTAATTCCCATCCATTATCGCGCAGGTGGGCACTCCATTGCGCAACACCGCCATACTCGCGCGTTATTATGGCTGGTTGTTGTACGCAGCCGTCAAATGCTGCGCATATCTCGGTAACAATCGGGTTAATCCCCGCTTTCGTAGGTTTTAAGTTTGTGAGGAGTCTCAGCATGTTCGCTGCCGCCATCTCGCTCGTCGGTCTTGCGGCGACCGTCTACCTTGTCTTGCGCGAGGCCAAGGCCATTCGCGCACAGTCGGGCACCGTTGCCAAAAGCGCTCTTGGGTGGAGCGTCGCCTTCGGCCTGTTCCAGCTCTTTTTGACCGTCTGGGGCGCTATTGGCCTCGTCGCCCAAAACGAGCCGCTCGCCTTTGTGATGCTCATCCTGACCAACGCCATCCTCACCGGCTGCGCTTGGGCCAGCATCGCCCGCGACCGCATCGCACCGCGCGTCTTTGCGTTCGCCTCGGCCGACGCCCCCGCCCCCACCGGCAAGCTCGCCCGCCTGCGCGGTGCCTTTGTGGGCCGCCCGCTCGTCGCCGCCGTCTTGTGCCTGCTGCTCGCCGGCGTCTTTGCGCTGCTGGGCATGGAGGTCTCGTCCAACCACGACTTTACCTGGGTCTACCCCCTGTGCATCCTGCTCGAGTGGGCCATCATCACCGTGCTCATGACCGGCTTGTTCTTCCTATTCCAGCGCCACGGCGCAGCTCCCGCGGTCCTGGCCTTTGCCCTCTTTGTCCTGGGCATTGCCGAGTTCTTCGTCATCACGTTTAAATCCATGCCGATCCAGCCGGGCGACCTTTCGGCCATCTCCACCGCCGCCGCGGTCGCCGGCAACGGCTACACCTTCTCGATCTCGCTGTTCTGCGTGCTGTCCATGAGCTTTACCGCCATCGCCATGCTGCTGTGCGAGTACGCCGGCCTGGTCGCGCCGCATCGCCAGAAGGGCGCCGCCAACGCCAAGCGTATGCTGCTCACCAACCTGCTCGTGGCGGTGCTGTGCCTGGGCGGCGTGACCGCGCACGTCACCCTCATCGACTACTACAACACCCTCGGCATCACCGTCTACACCTGGCGCCCGCTCGAGAGCTACTGGCGCGAGGGCTATCTGCCTGCCTTTATTAGTGCAGCGCAGTCCATCAAGCCGCCCAAACCCGCCGACTATTCTGTCGATGACGCCAAGGCCACGCTCAAAAAGTACGCCAAGGCCTACGACAAGTCCGACGCCGCCAAGAGCGACGAGCGCACCGCCGCAAAGGAGCAATTCGACAGCGAGAAGCCCACGGTCATCGCCATCATGAACGAGACCTTCTCGGACCTGTCCATCTACCAGAACATGCGCGCCGGCTACGAGGGCCCGCAGTACTTTAAGAACCTGTCCAACTGCCTCAGCCGCGGCAAGCTCTATGTGAGCGCCTACGGCGGCGGTACCGCCAATACCGAGTTTGAGTTTATGACCGGCAACTCCATGGCCAACCTGGGCTCGGGCGTGTACCCCTACACCATCTACAACATGGAAACGACTGGGAACCTGGCAGAGCAGTTCAAGTCGCTCGGATATTCCACCACGGCCATGCACCCCAACCACGCGACCAACTGGAACCGCGAGAACGTCTATAAGGACTTTGGCTTTGACCAGTTCCTGTCCATCAACGACTTCCAGGGAGCCGACACCCTGCGCGGCATGGTGACCGACCAGGCAACCTACGACAAGATCCTTGAGCTGCTCGATCAGAACGCCGATCCGCAGTTTATCTTCGACGTGACCATGCAGAACCACTCGGGCTACGACACGGGCCTGCTGCCGGTCGACAAGCAGATGCACCTGAACATCGACACGACGGACCTGGACGCCAAGACCGTCGAGGACGGTACGCTCTCCGATGTCGACGAGTATGTCTCGTGCATCGAGCAGTCCGACCAGGCGCTTCGCTACTTCCTCAACGCCCTGAGCAAGCTCGACCGTAAGGTTGTCGTGGTGTTCTGGGGCGACCACCAGCCGTTCTTCCCGTCCAAGTTCAACGACAAGTGGTTTACCGGCGAGGATGATGCCACGCACCAGGAACGCCTGTGGCAGACTGACTACATCATCTGGGCTAACTACGACGTTGCCGGTTGCGACCAGACGAGTGAGGTCGACGACCTGTCCACCAACTACCTGTCCACCCAGCTGATGCAGCTGATCGGCGCCCCGCTTTCCGACTATCAGAAGGCGCATATGACACTGCGCGAGTCGCTGCCCGCCATCAACTCCGTCGGCTACGAGGACGCCAGCCTGCGTTGGGCGCTTTCCTCCAACGTCACCGGTGACGACGCCGCTGCCGCAGCCGCCACCAAGGCGCGCGAGGATTACGCCAAGATGCAGTACTACGAGATGTTCCGCGATGGCAAGAACGTCTACACCGAGCACTTCCAGACCGAGGCCAACGAGACCGACCCCAACCTGGCGCCGGGTACGACCAAGATCAAGTAGCGGGTCGCTCATAACTGAAACGTCTGTCCGGGCGGAGGCATATAAGGTTCCCTGCTCGGGCAGTCCTGCGCAAGACGGGGGCCACATTAAGTGGCCCCCTTTGCGTGCGGAACTCGCGATGAACCTTATATACCTCCGCCTGGACAGACGCCCTGATGTTGGGGCGTGGCTTGTCTTGGGTGTATCGCCGAACATATATAAGTTGAAGGCCACGTTATGTGGCCTTCTTTGTTTGCGGAAAGTGTGTCCCGGAATTCTTGTCTGGAATGGGATGCAGTTTCCGCTTGGGACCCGATTGGGAAAGTGTGTCCCACTATTCAGCTGGATTCCGGGATGTATTTTCCGGTTGAGGCTCGTTGGGAAAGTGCGTCCCACTTTGGGGGCTGATTCTGGGACGTGGTTTTCGGTTGGCTCTCATTGGGAAAGTTCATCCCATTTCTCGGCCTAATTATGGGACGCAGTTTCCCGTTGAGGACCCTTTGGGAAAGTGCGTCCCGGTCTGGGCGCTCAAACTGGGATGGATTTTCCGGATGAGGGCTTGACGGAAAATGTGTCCCGTTCCGGGCGCTAATTGTGGGATGCAGTTTCCGCTTGCGGAGTCTCCACTCAACAGAAAACCCGGGTGGCCTGTTTTTTGGCTACCCGGGTTTTTGGGTTGTCGATATGTTCGACTGGCTACTAGTGGGTCTTGCGGCGCTTGATCAGCATGATGAGGGCTATCACTACGAGCGCTGCTCCCGCTGCTGCTGCGGTGGCGACTAGGGCGAATGTTTGGTCGCCGGTGTTTGCGAGGTTCTTCGCTGTGGTCGTAGTCTTGACCTTGGTGTCGGTCTTAGCTCCGTTGTCGGACTTGGGCTTGTCCGGGTTCGTCGGGGTCTCAGGAGCCTCGGGGTCCTTTGAGCCTTCGGGATCGGTTGGGCCGGCGGTGTTTACCAGCGTATGGTCCAGGAACTTCTTGGCGCCCGCACTTGCCTGTGAGAACAGGCGGCGCGTGCGGATCGGGGTGGCGTTCACCGTTGTGGGCGCCGTCTCCTCGGCCTCGATATTCACGAGCGTCGTGCCGGTGTCGAGGCCCACGTCGTTGTATCCCACGTGGCAGTAATACTGCGCACCGTCATCGTCTGCGGTCAGGTCAATCTCGAGCTTTGAGGCCGTTCCAGCCGCGAGGTTGCCATCGGCACCCACGAGCTTAAACTCTGTCTCGCCGCGGCCCTTGCGGTACCACATATAGGTCGGTGCCAGCCCTGTTTCGCTATCGTCGGCACCGAGTTGCTTCACATGGCCAATCGCCGAGAGCGTCAGGTGGCTTCCCGCCGTGCGCTCAACCGAAGAGTCGTATCCAAGATCCGACCCCTCCGCAGCATCCGCCGCAGGTCCGCTCACGGTCATCGTCATGCCATCGGGCATGGTCTTGACCGTGATGATTGCCGAGCGAATACCTGTTTCGGTCGTGGATCCATTCTTAACGGCGGCGATGGCGAATCGATACTCCGTATTGGGCTGCAACCCATCCCACTTGAGCGAGGTCTGCGTGTTGTCGGCAATCTTCCAGCTATTGACGACCGCATCCGCCGCATTGCTCTGCAGCATGCCCACGCCGTAGCTAAAGCCACTCTTGTTTGCGAGTACATCGTCCCAGCTAAACGTAACGCTGGTCGAATCGACGGCGTTTGCCGTAAAGCCCGTCACGGCCGGCGCGTCGGGCATCTCGACGTCCTTAACGTCATAGCCCACGATCCAGAACTGGTCGGTGTCCTTGGTGCCGAGCTTGTCGCCCGAATCTGCCTCGAACTTGTCGACATCCACCGCGTTGACGCCCAGACGCCACACAAAACCGTACTTGCCCTGCGCGGCCTCGGGCAGGTTGTCGACGGTGCCGCCGTATTCGGTCGATTCACTCGAGGAGTTACCCGTAGTAAAGCCGGCGTTGGCACCAAAGCACAGGCCGCCAAACAACTCGTGCTTTGCGAGCTTCGCGCCCATGACAACGCTGCCGTTCAGCGTCAAGCCGAGCTCGAGCTCCTGCTCCTTGCCCTCCTCGACTTCGATGGTCTGCTCAATGCTCGCCCCCGACTGCGCGGCGGCGCCGTTAAACCCATCGTGCGTGTAGGCGCGCGTTACGCCAGGCTTGCCCAGGCCAAAGGAATCCCCAACGGGAGTCTCGCCGTTGAGCGTCGTTTGATAGGTTCCGGGTTCTCCCGACCGGTTGGTCAAAAAGTAGCTGAGCGGCGTCATATTGTGCTGTTTGGCAATGCGGTCATAGGCCTCGACATTAACGACCGAGGTCTGCGCGCCGAGCGACACGGGCGCCGCCATCACGCCCTTGCCACCAGTTTCCTCATTTTCGATCTCATACTCGTAATAGACCATCGGAATCGTGTAGAGCACGGCCTTGTCACCCTCGCCGGCATGCGACTCATAGCTTACGCTTGCGCTGACCGTGCGCTCGCTCCGGTAGTCATAGCATCCCTCGGCGGCAAAATCGACTGAAGCATTCATCGCGACCAGGGGCGGACCGGTCTGCACCTCGACGGCAACGCCCAACTCGGCGCCAATGGTATAGCCCTGGGATGTCCCCGTGCCCTTTTCCTCTCCGTATGACGTGCCGCCCAACACCAGATAGCCGTATGCCTGCTCCAGATCCTCAACATAGGGCGCATCCTGCAGCACGGCAAGCACGCGCGGGTTGGTATAGACCTTGTAGCGGTCCTTGTACGTGATCTTGACGCTGTCGTTGTCGACATCGGGCAGCGCGAGCGAGATAAATGTGCCGTAGGTAGTGCCGCGACGGTTGCTCTCGCTAATCACCTGCTCCTCGCCGCGGCGCACCTTTCCGTTCTCGTCGAGCGAAAAATGCGAGGCGGTCATCCAATAGTAGTCATCGTTCTTGCGCAGGTCCTCGTCGCGGCGCTTGCCCACCACGGCGATAAAGCTCTCGTTATAGCGGTCCGAACCCGAGACGCTGCCCGCCTTGACGTCGCTGATCCACACCTGCTCTATACCCTTGTGGTCATGCTTGTTGCTGCTGTTGTATTGCTGACCGCTCATGCTCATGGTTCCGACCATGGACCCCAAGCCCTGAGCCCCGCTCTGTGCCGTGTTGCAGGCAAAGTCGCGGAACACATCGCCGCCCACGAGCACCTCGTCGACCGCCAGCTGCTCGGACAGGCCGTCAAGGTTGGCAGTGGCAAGGGCAATAGGCGCCAAGGTGCACGGATAGCGCTTATCCTGAGCGCTATCCTTCCATGCGCTGTTGGGCACATGCATCAGCCCATAGGAGGCGAGGAGCCCGTCTCTGTATTCCTTGCAATCGGAAAGCTTGAACTCGCCAGACTCCGAGTCAAAATACGCGTAGCGGTACAGCGCGCCGTACAGCCCCTTGCTGCCGTCAGAAGCGCCGTAATCAAAAGCGCTGCGTTGCCAGTCATAGCCCGCAAGAATTAGGCCCGTGACGGTTTCACCCGTCTTCTTTCCTTCTTCATCGTAGGCGGCAAACGTGCCGAACGTCGCATTCGCAGCGACCATGGTCTTGCCGTTCGCGGAGAGGGAGATTGCGCCCGCGTCGCCCAGAGCATCGACATGGACGAGCGCACCCTTGGATGCATCCCACGAAAACAGCTCGCAATGCGTCGACTTATCAATATTCTTCTTGCCGTAGGGTGCCGAGACCACGATGGCGAGGTCATCGCAAAAATCGCGATCGAGGTCGCCGGCCGCTAGCGAAACGACAGGAGCTGACTGAAGCTGCGTCCAGGAGTCGTTCCCGCCCTTGTTGTGCGTGGTGTAGTCCGCGGCGTTACCGGCATCGATCTTGACGACGCTTTGCTTCCAGTTGCCGCCCTCCAAGTCATACATGTCGACTACAGCCTTGCGCACGCCGTTCTCGTCGACATAGCAGCCCGCGTAGACAAAAAGCTCGTCGACGCCGTCGCCATCGACATCGCCCGCCTCGACATCAAAGACGGCGTCGTGCTCTTGCAGGTAACCGGCATCCAGGTACTTAAAACGGCCTTCGTACATCATATTAGTGTTGACCGTCACCGGCAGGTGTGTGTCGAGAGTGCGCGTACGCCCGTTGCTAAACGAGTAGAGGACCAGCTCAACCTTTCCGGCGTATGACTTGCCGTCAATCGTCGTGGAGGAACTGTCGCCGTAGGCACGGAGCTCGGCAACGCGGCTCTTTTTGCCCGTGCTGGCGTCGCTGCAGAACTCAACACTCGTGGCGTGAATGCCCGAGAAACCGTTGTTGTCGTTGGCGAGTACTGTTGAGGACTCATTGTTGCTTAGGTACGACCAGGTGCCGCCACCGTAGTCGCTATGCTTGTAGAGATCGCTGTTCGTATCGAAGTTGTTGACGTTTTGCCAGAACTTTGCGGCGCCCCACACACTTCCATAGCCATCGGTGAGTTTGCTGCTGCCGCCAATGTCACCGCGCTCGACGTTCTCGAGCTTGTCGCGCAGAGTGTAGCGATTGCCATGGCTACCGTTAGCTGCCATATAGACCTCGCTGCGCGTGGCAAACGTCGTGGGGGTATCAGTGGAATAGGGGCCAACGGTATCGGCCGGAATGTCCTCGCTCGTGCCCAGACCCAGGGCTTGATAATCCTGCTCGGTCATATCGGTGATTGCGGGCGCGTCTGCCGCCTGGGCAACCTGGGGCGTGGCCGTGAAGCAGGCGACGCTCGTGGCGATCAACGCAGCAAGCGCCGCCGTCCCAACAAGCGGGATTTTCGACAGCCTACGGATACGGGGGTGTGAAACGTACATGAGGGACCTCGCTTTATTCGAGTGGAGTGGACTCATCTTTTGCAAATGATACGTCCGATGCCCGATATCACGTGTCTCATTTTCGCCAACGGCGTGTCTCATTTTTGAGAATCCGAGATGCCGCGGAAATCTTATCCCAGCTCAAAGGCCATTTCTGGGATGTATTTTCCGTCGAGTGCCTCATCGGGAAACTGCATCCCATTTCAAGCGTCGATTCTGGGACGCACTTTCCCCTTAGACCCTCAACCGGAAACCGCATCCCACTTTGAGCGCAAATTCCGGGATGCATTTTCCGCTTGAGCCTCATTGGGAAACGGCGTCCCACTTTGAGGGCTGATTGTGGGATGCATTTTCCGGTTTTGCTCTCATTGGGAAAATGCATCCCGTTTCTTGACCGAATAATGGGACGCAATTTCCCGTTGGAGCGCCTTTGGGAAAGTGTGTCCCACTTCGACCGCCCAGAGTGGGATGCACTTTCCGCAAAGCACCTCAACGGGAAACTACGTCCCATTCCAAAGGCAAATTCCGGGACGCATTTTTCGAAAGCCTGCCCATCCGGAAAGCCCGTCCCACTTTGGACGCATCCGGGCACGGAACCATCGACCTATCAGGCCTCCCATCAATAAAGAGGCGTCCTCCCGGACGGCGGGGCACGAAGTTCATCGCGAGTTCCGCACGCAAAGAAGGCCACTTAATGTGGCCTTCGTCTTGCGCAGGACTGTAGAGCAGGGAACTTCGTGCCCCGACGCCCGGGAGGACGTTTCATTTAGAAAGATGGACCGACCGCCGTCAGCGATGGGAGCTACTCCCCCAGCACGGCCTTCTTGGCGGCTGCAGCCATGTTGTCCAGGTCTTCCTTGGTGGGATGGTCCTTCGCGGCAACCCAGTTGTCGAGCAGCATCTTAAATCGGGCGTTTTCGGGATCTTGCTCGAGCATGGCCTCGTAGCGCTGCTTGACCGCGGGGCCCATCTTGCCCTGGCACATCGCCCAGCCCGCAAGCTCGGCATCCCCAGCCAAATTGGAAGTTACGCGATCAATAATCTGCTGATAGTAGCTCTGGTCGGCGCCAAAACCGCAGGTGCCAAACAGGAAGACGCGCTTACCGTGCAAGGCGGAGAGCAACGCCGCGACCGAAGGCGTGCACGCGCCCTTGTCACACCAAAAACCGACGAGCACCGTGTCGGCCGCGCAGGCGCCCTGCGCCTCGAGCGCAACCTGATCTGCATCCGCATCGTCGCTCAACGCCGCGGCATGGACAAACTCAACGCCCGCAGCCTGCAGCGCGCGCTTGATCGCACCCGAAACCATCCTGGTATTACCGCTCTTGCTGTTAACCACCAAAGAGCACGTCATAGTCACGTTGCCTCGTTTCCCCCAAAACTAAAGCCACTAATGCAATTTATTAGATGAATATCTTAGTACTAACGTGACAGATGTAAACCACCGTCTGTCGATTGATTCATTTGCCCCACGGGCTTGCTTACTGGGCGAATTGGCTGCGGTAGAGTTCGGCGTAGAAGCCGCCTGCCGCGAGCAGCTCGTCGTGCGTGCCGCGCTCGATAATCTCGCCGTCGCGCATGACCAGGATGCAATCGGCGTTGCGGATCGTCGACAGGCGGTGCGCAACCACAAAGCTTGTGCGACCGGCCATGAGCTCGTCGAACGCCGCCTGCACCTGTAACTCGGTGCGTGTATCGATGCTCGAGGTCGCCTCGTCCAGCAAAAGGATCGCCGGATCGGTGAGCATGACGCGTGCGATGCACAGCAGTTGCTTTTGGCCCTGGCTAAACGTGCCGCCGTCCTCGCCGATCACTGTATCGTAACCGCCTGGTAGCTGCACGATAAACTTGTGCGCATGCGCGCGCTTGGCCGCCTCGATAACCTGTTCGCGTGTGGCATCGGGACAACCGTAGGCGATGTTTTCGGCCACGGTGCCCTCGAACAGCCAGGTATCTTGCAGCACCATGCCAAAGGCGCGGCGCAGGCTTGCGCGCGTGTAATCACGCGAGGAACGGCCATCGACCGCAATGCGACCGGCGTCGATATCGTAGAACCGCAGCAGCAAATTGATGAGCGTTGTCTTGCCACAGCCCGTAGGACCGACCAGGGCAAAGCGCATGCCGGGCTTAGCCTCGATGCAGATATCCTGCAGCAGCTTGCGGTCGGGCACATAGCTAAAGTCCACATGCTCAAAGGCGACCTCGCCCTGCGGGGCGGCAAGCTCTACGGCGTCCGACGCGTCGGGCTCCTGCTCGCGTGCATCGAGCAGTGCAAACATGCGGCGCGCCGAGGCGTACGCCGTCTGGATCTGCGTAATGACGTTGGTGACCTCGTTGAAGGGCTTGGTGTACTGGTTGGCGTAAGACAGGAAAATCTGCACGCCGCCCACCGTGAGCGCCGCAGGCACGCCCGTGATCACGCCCACGCAGCCGATCACAGCGACCACGGAATAGATGATGTTGTTGATAAAGCGCGTACCGGGGTTGGAGAGCGAGCCCATAAACTGAGCGCGTTCACCTGCCGTATAGAGCTCGGCGTTGAGGGCATCAAAGCGCGCTTGGGCGTTCGAACCGTAGGCAAACGCATCCACCAGCTTTTGCTCGCCCACATACTCCTCGATATGACCGCCCAGTTGACCCTGAATGCGCTGCTGCGCCGTAAAGCTCTTGTTGGAGAGCTTGGCGATGGCGCCGGCTGCAAAAATGGAAAGCGGCGTGACAAGCACCACCACGAGCGTCATGGTCAAGTTAATGGAGAGCATAAACGCGAGCGTGCCAACGATGGTGATGACGCCGGTGAAGAGCTGGGTAAAGCCCTGCAGCAGGCCGTCGCCCACCTGGTCGACATCGTTGACCACGCGGCTCATCAGGTCGCCGTGGGCATGGCTGTCGATAAAGCTGAGCGGCATGCGGCTGAGTTTGTCGCTTGCCTCCACGCGCATGTCGCGCACCGTCTCGTAGGACAGGCGGTTGACGCAATAGCCCTGCAGCCACTGGAAGGCTGCGGCTCCCACCACCACGAGCGCGAGCTTGGTGACAAGCGGCAGCAGCGAATCGAAGTCCACCTGCCCGGCGGCGACGATCAGGTCGATGCCCTCGCCGATGAGAATAGGTGTGTAGAGCTGCAAGATCACCGAGATGGCAGCGCTCACAAACGACGCCGCAAACGAAATGCGATGCGGGCGGACGTAGCCCAGCAGACGGCGAGTTACCGCGCCCACGGGATAGCGCTCGGGGTCGCCGGGCTGACGCGGGCCGTCACCCAAGTCGTTAAGGTTATCGTTGCCGGACACGTTAGCGGTCATCGTGGCAACCGAACCGGAAGAAGTGTACGGGTTCATTTAGCAGCCCTCCTCTGCGCAGGCGAATGTGGAGGCGATCGGGGCGCTTGGGACGGACGCGGGCGCCGCGCTCCCCTGCTGACCCTCGAGCTCCTCACGACGAAGCTGCGACTGGCAAATCTCGCGATAGAGCTGGCAGGTCGCGTACAGCTCGTCATGAGTGCCCAGGCCTGCAACCGAGCCGTGGTCGAGTACGCAGATCATGTCGGCGTCGCGCACGGTCGAGACGCGCTGGCTCACGATGACGGTCGTCAGCGGCAGCCCGCCCTCGGCGGCACCGCGCACGCTGCGTTCGCGAATGGCGTGACGAAGCGCCGCATCGGTCTTAAAGTCGAGCGCCGAGGCGGAGTCGTCCATGATCAGAATCTGCGGCGAGCCCACCAGGGCACGCGCGATGGTCAGGCGCTGGCGCTGGCCACCGCTAAAGTTTTTGCCGCCTGCCTCGACCGGAGCATCCAGGTCCTGGGGCTTGTTGCGCACGAACTCGCTGGCCTGCGCCATATCGAGCGCCGCCCAGAGCTCCTCATCGGTCGCCGCCTCATCGCGCCAGGTCAGGTTGCTGCGGATCGTGCCGCTCACCAGCGACGCGCGCTGCGGGACGGTTGCGACCACATGGCGCAGCTGGTCGAGCGGCCATGCGCGCACGTCGGCGCCCATCACGCTCACGCTGCCGGTGCCCGCATCGTACAGGCGTGGGATAAGCGAGACGAGTGTGGACTTGCCGCTGCCCGTGCCGCCGATGATGCCGAGTGTCTTGCCCAGCGGCAGCTCCAGCGTCACATCGTTGACGGCGTTGGCAGCGCCGGCGCCAAACGAGAAGCTCGCATGGCTCAAGCTCAGCGCGGAGGCCGGAGCGGCATTGCCCGTCGCACCCGGCTTGGGCAGCGCGACCGGCTGGTTGTCCCCGTCCGTGATGCTCGGCTCACAATTGAGCACCTCGTTGATACGCGACGCACTGGCGCTCGCCTTGGTAAAGACCACGACCAGGTTGGCCACGTACACGATGGAGGTCAGGGTCTGCGTCATGTAGTTCACAAACGCCATAACCTGACCCTGCGTGAGATCGCCCACGTTGACCTGGATGCCGCCCACCCACAGGATGGCGCACACGCCCAGGTTCATCACCAAAAACGTAACGGGGTTAAGGATCGACGAGAGCTTGCCCACCGCGATGGCAGTATTGGCCTGGTCATCGGCAGCTTGGGCAAAGCGCTCGCGCTCGTGGTCCTCGCGCACGAAGGCGCGAACCACGCGAGCGCCCGAAAGGCCCTCGCGGCAAATGAGCGCGATGCGATCGAGCTTTGCCTGCAGCTGCTTGTAGTAGGGAATGCAGCGCGCCATGACAAGCCAAAACACCAGGCCGATGGCGGGCGTGCAAATCAAGAAAATCACGCCAAGCTTAAGGTCGATGGCAAGGGCCGCGACCATGGAGCCCACCGCCAGGAAAGGCCAGCGGATGAGCATGCGCACGCCCAGCGCCACGGCAAGCTGCACCTGGTTGACGTCGTTGGTGATGCGCGTGATGAGCGACGGCGTGCCAAAACGGTCGAGCTCGGCATAGCTCAGTTTGTTGATGTGCTGGTAGAGCGCACCACGGATATCGGTGCCCATGCCCTGCGAGGTGAGCGCCGCCATCTTTTGGCAGACGAGCGTAAACGAGATGCCGATCACAGCCATGGCGGCAAGCACCATACCGTAACGGACGACGGCATCCACGTCGTGCGAGCCAATGCCCTTATCGATCATCTGGGCAATCACCAGCGGCGTCAGCAGGTCAAAGATCACTTCGATCAACTTGCACGCAGGGCCGATCACCATATATCGGCGAAACTTACCACCAAAACGCCTGAGCAACTCAATCATGTATAGGCGCTCCCTATCATCATCCACATTCAATTCGAACCATGATAGTACCGCCACCCCAAAAGAAGCGTAAACAACTCGTCATTTCTAACGGGATTCAGTTTTCAGAGGAGCATACGCGCACACCCAGCCAGTGGCGGGCCAATCGCTTGGTATACTTACATTAGTGCTACCAAGTTAGTCGCCGACCCTTGAAATGAGGTGCCGAGATGAACGACATTCTCGCGAGAAGAGCAAGACGAGCAACCTTGGGCATCGCCCTTTCCGCGGCACTTGTCGCGGGAATCGCCCCCGCAACGGCGATCGCGGCAGAAACCAGCTCCCCCACCGGTGCAGTTGCCTTGCAGACGGAAGACGCGGCCGCCGCAAAAGAAAAAGCGTATGCAGCCATGCAGGAAGCGCTCAAAAACCTCGAGGCCGCAAAAGACGCCGCAAGTCCCGAGAAAATTGCGGAAATCGATACTAAAATTGCCATTTTTCAAGAGAACTACGACACCAATTTGGCGCAAGCCGCCATATATAAGGAATCCCTTCCTACCATGCAAGCGAACGTCGATGCAGCTCAAGCCGAATGCGATAAGGCCCACAACCGGACAAGAGCCCTTGAGGCAGAATTAAATAAAATCGACTACACGACTCCTGCCGAAACTATTCGGCAGTTGCAAGAGGCGATCACAGAGGCAATAATGCAAGAAGATTTCTGTGAAGATAAGCTTGAGCACTGCCGAATGCGCCTCGAAAGTCATAAAAGCCTGATTAATTTCTTTGAAAGCGAAGTGGAGTTTAATAAAACCCATCTCGACGGAGAAACAGCCAAGCGGGATGCGCTCCTCGACGATTTGAAAAGAGCGCAAATAGCCTATGACGATGCCTGCAAAGCATACGAAGAGGCAAAGGCCGCGGCGGACAAGGCCGCCTCGCCCGAGATAACGCAACCGACCGAGACGACAAAACCCTCCAGCTCAGCGCAGCCGGCCGAAACGGCACAGCCCGCCAGCTCGCCCGCGACCGGCAAAGGCGCCACGCCGAGCTCCACCAAGCAAGCGAACGCGAGCAGCGGCAAGCCCGGCAAGCTCGCAAACACGGGCGACACTGCACCGAGCGCAATCGCACTCGCAGCAGTCGCCGCCGCAGGCCTCGGAATAACCGCCACGGCTACACGCCGCATCAAGAACTCAAAATAGCTGCCAGCGGTTATTGTCTTCGCCAATCCACAAGCCAAGAGACAAAAAGAGGTCCGTTTCCCCAACCCAGGGAAACGGACCTCTTTACTTGAAAAAACAAATGGTAATGCCGCCGTCTCTTGTACCACGCAGCCATCAATGCCCAGACAACACTAGCAAGCCGCGTTCCTTAAGGGATAGATTTAATGGCTGTTAATCAAGGGGTATACGCGCACACCCAGCCAGTGTCGGGTCAAATAGCTTGGTATACTTACAGTAGCGCTACCAGCCGAGCCGCCGACCCTTGAAATGAGGTGCCGAGATGAACGACATTCTCGCAAGAAGAGCAAGACGAGCAACCTTGGGCATCGCCCTTTCCGCGGCACTTGTCGCGGGAATCGCCCCCGCAACGGCGATCGCGGCAGAAACCAGCTCCCCCACCGGTGCAGTTGCCTTGCAGACGGAAGACGCGGCCGCCGCAAAAGAAAAAGCGTATGCAGCCATGCAGGAAGCGCTCAAAAACCTCGAGGCCGCAAAAGACGCCGCAAGTCGCGAGAAAATTGCGAGATTCAATGATGACATTGCCCGTTTTCAAGAGCTCCGCGACAAGATGGCGGCGCAAGCCGCCGAATTGAGGGAATCCCTCCCCACCATGCAAGCGGACATCGATGCAGCCCAAGCCAAAAACGACGAGGCCATCAACCGGGTAAGCAAGCTCCAGGAAAAATTAGACAACAAACATGAGGAGCTTAAGGCAGTCGAAGCACTCGGCGACGAGGAGCTTGCCGAAACTATTAAACAGCAAATAAAGTCGTTGCACCAAGAGATCGTAACGGCAAAAGCGCGAGTTGACTTTTGCGAAATGGAGCTCCGCGAGGCCCAGGACCGCCTCAAAAGGCAGGAAAGACAAGTTAATGACCGTGAGCGTGATGCAGAGAAGTATAAAGCCCATATCGACCAGTTCACAGCCTGGCGAGATGCGCTCCTCGACAATTTGGAAAAGGCGCAAGCGGCCTATGACGACGCCTGCAAGGCATACGAAGAGGCAAAGGCCGCGGCAGACAAGGCCACCTCGCCCGAGATAACGAAACCCGCCGAGACGACAAAACCCTCCAGCTCAGCGCAACCGGCCGAGACGGCGCAGCCCGCCAGCTCGCCCGCGACCGGCAAAGACGCTCCATCGAGCTCCACCAAGCAAGCAAATGCAGACGGCAAGCTTGCGAATACGGGCGACACGACGCCTAGTGCAATCGTACTCGCAGGAATCGCCGCCGCAGGGTTCGGAATAACCGCCACAGCTACACGCCGCATCAAGAACTCAAAATAGCCGACAGAGCATTCTGCCTTCACCAATCCACAAGCCCAGAGACAAAAAGAGGCCCGTTTCCCCAACCCAGGGAAACGGGCCCCTTTACTTGAAAAAACAGATGGTAATGCCACTGTCTCTTGAAGCACATCGCCACCGCGCTCCAAACAACGCCAACGAGCAGCATTCCTTAAGGGATAGATTTAATTAGGCTAACGCGCCTTTACGGGTGATTTTTGGACGAAGTGGTCCCGGTGCCGGCGGGCTGTTTGGTAGTCGAGCGATCCCGCAGGCAAAGCCGAGGACCAGCGAGACACCAAACAGCCCGCCGGCACTGGGACCGCATCGCGGCACCAAAAAAGCGCCCGTGCGCTCGATGGATTCGGATGCCCGACAGAGGCTCCTTATGGCTGCTTCCTTCCGGACCTGACCAGATTCGGAACATGTCGTCATCCGAGCCCATCGAACGCGCTAGGCGCTCGGTATATCTTACCTGCTCCCGCCCGCCACGGCAAGTGGGGCGAACCCATCGGATGGATTCGCCCCACTCGTCCATATCGCTAGCGGCGCCTGCGGTACAGGACCGCGCCGCCCGCGGCGGCCAGCGCGCCGGTGCCGGCCATGACCGCGAGCGCGGCCGCCGGCAAGCTGCGGTCGCCGGTGTCGGGCATGCCGCCCTTGGAGCCGTCGCCGCTAGCGCCGCTGCCGGAGCCGTTATCTGAACCGCCGTCCGAGCCACCGCCCGGCGTGCCGGGGTTCTCGGGGGTCCCGGGATTCTCGGCGTAGCTGTTGGTGAAGATTGGCGGCATGTTGGCGTCGCCCTCGTAGGAGACCTTCGCCGACAGGTAGCCCGTCTTGGTGCCGTCTGCCGCCTCGTCGCTCACCGTGACGACGACCTTGTGCACCGCCTTGTCGTAGGTCACGTGCGCCTGGCCGTCGTCGACCTCGCTCACCGTGAAGGTGTAGGTGCCGGCCCGCTTGAAGGTCAGCGCATCGAACGCGACGCTGCCGTCGGCGGCATTCTTGGCGGTCGACATGACCTTGCCGTCCCGGCCCTTGAGCTCAAAGCTAAACTGGCCCGCCTTGAGCTCGGCGCCCTTGAGCACCTTGGCGGCGCCCAGCTTGAGGGTGACGGGTGCGGCCTGGTAGCCGTTGGTGAAGGTCACCGAGGTGTCGTTCGCGGCATTGCCCTCGGCATCCATGAGCTCGTGTTTGACGGCGAGCGTGCCGTTGCCGGCATCGGTGACCGTCGTGCGCACGCGGTACGTCGCCCTGTCATATGTCACGCCGCCCGCCGTGCCGGCGACCTCGCGCAGCTCGTAGCTGTGCGCGCCGGGCGCGGTGTAGGTAACGGGGCTGAGCGTGACCGTGCCGTCGGCGGCGTTCTTGCCCGTCGCCGCGACGCTCTCGCTGCCGTCGGCGACAAGCTCGACCAGCTGGAACTCGAACTCGCCCTCGGCCAGGTCACGGCCCTTGAGCTTCTTGCTCACCTTGATCTGGTCGGTGACGGAGCTCGGCGTCGGGTTCACGCCGTAGGTGTTGGTGAACTCGAACGCGCCCCTGCCCTCGGGCGTGCCCTCTGCGGGCAGGACCGTCGCGACAAGCGTGCCCGCGGCGGTGTCCTCGACCACCCTGACCATGAAGGTCCTGGTTGCCGTCGGGTCATTGACCACGCCGTCGACCGAACCGGACTCGCTCACCCGGTAGGCAAACGTCTTGGTGCGCAGGCCGTCGCCGTCGATCTCGACGCCATCGAGGTCGCTCGGCTGCCTGAACGTGACGTGGCCCAGCTCGACGTTGCCGGCGGCGTCGTTGGTCGCCTCGGTCACCGTCTTGCCGGAGGCGTCGACCGGTGCGGGCGCGCCGTCCAGCGGCTCGATCTTAAAGGTGTACCTGCCCGCGATGTCGGCCTGCGTGAGGCCGAGTCCGGCCTGGCGGAGCGCCAGCGTCTTGGTGCCCGCGATGTCGACCGTCGCCTCGCCGGCGCTATAGCCGTTCACAAACGACAGCGTGCCGTCGGATCCCTCGGGATAGACCACGACCACATCCAGCCCGCCCTTGCCGTTATCGGTCACCTTGACCGTAATGCCGAAGCTCGACACGGCCGCCGTCACGCCCGCGGGCAGCCGGTCCGTGCCGTCCTCGGAAACGGTATAGGGAATGACCCAGGAGCCATCGGCGGCCTTGGTGGCGGTACCGTCCGCCACCATCTGCTTAAGCGAGTCGGTGGTGTAGGCGATGGGCGAGAACGCGAGCCCCGCGGCCTCGCCGTCGCCGGAGGCCTGGTTGGCCGCGGTCGCGACCACGTCGCCCTGGGCATCGCGGACGGAGAACGAGAACTCGCCCGCCGCCGCGGCGCGGCCCGCCAGCGTCTTGGTGGCGTTGATAACCGCGCCGCCCTCGCCGCCGAGCGTTCCGGTGGCCTCGTAGGAGTTCTGGAACGCGACCGTCACGGGCGCGGGCGTCGCCATGGCGTCATCTGCCGTGGAGACCTCGCTGCGGGCGACCTCGACGCCGTCCTTGGCAACCGTGGTCGTGACCATGAGCTTGCCCGTCGCGGTATCGTAGGCGGGCGCGATGGTCACCGTGCGCGGCACGGTGTCGTTGGTGTAGCCCTCGCCGCCGAGCTTGGTCTCGGTGACGGTGAAGCTGTAGGTCTTGCCCGCGTCGGCGTCGGTGAACTTCACATCGCTGCCCGAAGCAGCGCCGATGAGGTCGACCAGGTCGGCCTTCCCATCGTCAGCCGCGGCCACGGCGTAGGCGTCCTTGTCGGTCTTGAGGCCGAGCTTGGCGGCCGTCTCAGCGTCCGCGGTCACGGTGAAGGCGAACTGCCCCGCCTCCATGGCGCGGCCGGAAAGCGTCTTGGACAGGCGCATTCCCGCGCGGGCCGAGTAGTCGAGCTCGGTCGTGTAGGTGTTGACGAAGTCGCCGCCGCTCACCTCCGCGATCGCGGGCGTCGTGGCCGTGAGGTTGCCGGAGCCGTCGTCGGTCACGGTCACCGTCATCGTGGCGACGTGGTCGTCGTAGGCCACGCCGGCGATGGCGGAGCCGTCATCGGGCCTGACCTCGCGCACCGTGTAGGTGAAGGTCTTGGCGCGCACGCGCTTGCCGCCGACCTCGGCAAACTCGGCGTCCTTGATGTCGTCGAGCATGTAGCGGATGGGGCCGAAGCCGAAGGCGACCCTATCGCCCGCCTTGGTGCCGGCGGCGGCCGTCACACTGACGGTCTTGGAGCCGTCGGCAGAGCCATCGGGCATGGGGGCGCCGTCCTCGCCCGCGAGCGTGAACTGGAAGCTGTCGCCCTCCGCCCAGTCGCGGCCCTCGAGCGTCTTGGTGAAGAGCCCCGCGGTGGAGACGTCCCTGCCCTCGGTGGCCGTTCCGTACGTGTTGGTGAACGCGACGGTCGCGCCGTCCTCGGTCACGGCGCCTTCGGCCTTGAAGCCGTCAGCCCCGTTAACCGCGGTCGTGTAGCCCTCGGCGGCGTCCTCGGTCACGGTGTAGCGCGCGCCCACGGGCAGGCCGGAGATGATCTTCTCCCCGCCGTCCTTGAGCGTGAAGGTCGCCTTGCCGTCCGTAAACGTCACGGCGTGCTCGCCCTTGCCGAAGGTGCCGGAGACGCGCTCGCCGTCCCCGTCGGCCAGCGCGACCGTGAAGCCGAACTCACGCTGGCTGTCGCCGCCGACGACCGTCTTCTTGACGGTGAGGCTGCCCCCGCGGGGCACGCTGTTGTGGGTCGTGTTGGTCTGCGACTCGTTCTCGCCCACCTTGACCGTTGCGGTGTTGGCGATGTCGTCGACCACGGCGGCTTCGGCGGAGACCTTCACGTCGAAGCTGAGCGTGCCCGTGGCGCCCGCAGCCTGCTCGCCGAGCGACCAGGTAAGGGTGCGCGTCGCGGCGTCGTAGGCGGCACCGTCGGCAGAACCCTCAACATAGTTAACGCCCTTGGGCAGGACATCGGTCACCGTCACGTCGGCCGCCTGCGCGGCGCCCCTGTCGTCGACGCTGTTATTGGCCCAGCCGATGGTATAGGTGAGGGTATCGCCCACGCCCACCGGTTTGCCATCCACATCGACCTTGGCGCCCGAGGCGTCCGCCTTGGTGACGGTCTTGGTGTTGTCGTGCGGCGTGAAGGTGTTGGTGAAAGTCTTCTTGCCCCGCTCGTTGGAGATCTCGGCCTTAAGGCCGGCGCCAGTCTGAGTCACCGTGATGTCGAAGGTGTAGGCGTGCGCATCGTCCTCAATCAGGACATCGCCGCTTGCTTTCTCGGTCACGGTCGCGTGGTAGGTGCCCGGATTGGTGAAGCTGAGCTCGCCAAAGGAAACCTTGCCGTCCTTGCCATTCTTCGCCTCGATTGGGTAGCCCTCGAGAATATTGCCCGCACCGTCGGTGAGGGAGAGCTCAAAGACGAACTCCCCCTCCTGGAGGCCGGGCTTGCGGCCGCCCGCGAGCACCTTGGTGAGCTCGGGGACGGACGCCGTGGCGGGGGCGGGGTCGAAGGTGTTGGTGAAGGCGGCGGAGGCGACCTGATCGGCCGAGATGGAGCCATCGGCCCTGGATCCCTCGGCTCCGTTCACCGCGGTCGTGTAGCCCTCGGCGGCACGTTCGGTCACCGTGTAGGCAGTTCCCGCGGGCAGCCCCGTGATCCTCGCCGTCTGGCCATCTTTGAGCTTGAGGGTCGCCTTGCCGTCCTCGAACGTCGCGTCACCGTAGGTGCCGGACACTTTGCGGCCCGCGGCATCGGTGGCCTCAACCGCAAACTTAAATGTCTTGTCCGCGTCGACCGCCAGGCCCTCGCGCGCCACGACGGTCTTGGAGACATCGAGCCCGCCCGTCTTCACAGTGTTGGTCACGGTGAAGCCGCGCTCGGCGTCGCCGGAGACCTTGGAGCTGTAGCCCTCGACGGCGTCCTCGGCCACGGCGTAGTCGATCACGGCGCCGGACTTGGAGTACTTGGGCAGGCCCTCGAAGGAGCCCTTCCAGTTATTGGACTTTGACAGCTCGATCGAATCGCCGGTGGCCTTCCCGTCGGCGAGCAGGCGCACGGTGGCCTTCTCGGCCGCCGGGCCGACCCACTTCTTCTCGACGGGCACCGAGACCTTGGCCGTGGAGGCGTTGGTCACGGTGAAGCCGCGCTCGGCGTCGCCGGAGACCTTGGAGCTGTAGCCCTCGACGGCGTCCTCGGCCACGGTGTAGCGGACCTCGGAGCCGGACTCGGAGTACTTGGGCAGGCCCTTGAAGGAGCCCTTCCAGCCGTTGGACTCGCTCAGGGTGATCGAATCGATGACGGTATCGCCGTTCTTGAGATTTACTTTGACCTCATCAGGATGGGGAATCCTGGGGTTCTCCCAGACCTTTTTAATGGGAATGTCGATGTTCTCGGACTTACCGATGACGACACCGCCGTTGGCGCCGATGCCGCCTCCCAACGGCGCCATATTGCCAGAGATCGTCAGCGACGTCTGACCGCCGCCGAGGTTATACGCATCCTCGCTCATCACAGATTTAAGCGCGACGTTCGGCGTGGCGTCGGTAAAGGACAGGGGCTCGCCGTTGTCACCACCGGGCGAGAATCGCGGGATTTCGGGGTTTGTTGCCGCATAAGTGCCTTCGGGGTTAAACAGCCCACCGTCTCTGTACCAGCTGACCTTTCCGCCGCCCGGAGCGCGGTTGGCCAAGGTCAGTTTGTATTTGGCGTCTTTGAAGCCGGTGAAGACAAAGTCGTCTCCCGCCTCACCAGCCGTGTTCCTGGCGATCAGGCCGCCGTCCTGGACGTAGACCTTGGCATCTCCGGTCGGGCAGAACCACATGCCGCCGCCCTGTTTATCCGCATGGTTATCAACAACGAGAGCGTTTTCGATATGGAGCGTACTATAGCCAAGATACTCGTTGCCTTCGCTATACACGCCGCCACCCATGCTCCAAGCAGTATTGCCCTTGATCTCGCCCGCGCTGAGCGTGACGTCATTCGAATAGGTATAGACGCCTCCGCCGGCGGAAGCGGAGTTGCCAGATATGGATCCGCCCTGCATGGTGAAAGCAGTATTCCCCTTTTCGCCGCCCTGACAGCCCGGGTCGACCACACACACTCCGCCGCCTTTGCCTTTGCCAGACGCAACGTTGTTCTCAATCTTTCCACCCGTCATGGTGAACTCGGCGTTGCCCTCAATATGAACTGCTCCGGAAGGATCGTAGGCCGCCTCCAGCCTACTGCTCCTGTTGCCGGAAATCTGGCCACCAGTCATCGTGAACTTGGCTCTTTGGTTTTCGCCCTTACCCTGGCCGTACGCAAGCACCGCACTGCCTCGATAACCGTTGTTGCCCTCGATGCGGCCTCCGCTCATGTCAAAGTGAGCGCCGCCCCACAAAATGACGCCAGAAGATGTAAGCCAATAGCAATTGGTGGCCCCGGTAACGACTCCGTTGTTACGGATAACGCCACCCCTCATAACTACATGAGCGCCACTGGACGCGCGAACGGCACCGCAATACGAATGGCGCAGCTCGCACTGCTCGATAACGCCGCCCGTCATGGTAAGCGAAGCCTTGTCTCCCGACACGTCGATGACACCCGTATTGACGGTGTTCGCAGCGCCGTCGCACACAACGGCCTCGTCAGAGAGCACAACCGCTCCCCTGCTAGAAATAATGGCGCCCTTGTTGTAGCGACCACTCAGGGACACTTTCCCCGACAGCTCGAGGGATGCCCCCTCGGCAACATTGACCAGTACGGAGAAGCCGCTTTTCTTTGCCAAGATGGTATAGGGCTCATCCGACGTGATCTTAATCATCTTCCTGGCAGGAATCGTGAGCGTGGAGCCGAGCTTCACGTGCTTTTCCAGCTTGATGACGGTCTCCTTGCCATTGGGGGCCTCGCTGACCAGCTCCTGAAGGGTCTTGGTGCTGTCATTGCTCACGGTATCGCCGACGCCGTCATCGATGGACTCGCGCGTGTAGACGATATCGACGCCAGAGGACGGGAGGTTCTCCGAGTCGGTGATGTCGTCCCTGCTGTTTTCGATCGTGATCTTTTGAACCGTGCTGCCGTCAAACATACCCGAGGGTATTTTGGTGAGGCCGCGCCCGATCGTCACATCCTTCACGCCATCTACGCCCGAGAAGGCTGCCGTGCCAACGGAAGTCACGGAATCCGGAATGGAAAACTGCTCCGGCAACGTGCCGTAATAGAAGGCGTAGTTGCCAATTTTCTCAAGTGTCCTGGGGAGCTGGACGGCAACGTTGCTCTGGATAAAGGCCCAGTCACCGATACTCCTCAGGCTGTCGCAGAGCCCCACGATCTTAACCGGCGTGTAGCAGAACGCATTGTCCGGAATGTTCTGAAGCGAGGACAGATCCACGGACGCCTGCAGATTTTTGCACTCGTAAAAAGCCCCCCAGCCCATCTTTGTCACCTTGCTTAGATTGGGCACGCTCACCAGGCTGGCGCACTCCTGGAAAGCAGAGGATCCGATGCTCGTCAATGTGCCCGGGAAATCGATCCCGGTTAAACTCGAGCAATTCCGAAACGCCCCATCCCCGATGGACTCGATTTCGCTCAGCGCGGTGACGGACGTGAGAGAGGTGCATCCGTCAAACATGTACGAGGGGATCTTGGTAACCGAAGCGGGCAACGACACGCTTGTCAGAGACGTGCAGCCTTCGAACACGCCCGTTATGGTGTCGGAGAAGGCGACATCTTTTGGAAACTCGATGCCCGTGAGGGCCGTAGCCCCCTCGAAGGCGCCCGAGCCCGAAATCATTTTGAGGGTGGAGGGGAGATCGATCTCCGAAAGGTTGCTGCAGCCATAGACCATCATGTTGGCGCTAATCTCCTCGACGCCCTCATCGAAATAGAGCTTTTCGAGCGAGCCGGCGTTTTGCAGCGAGCAAGCGAAGTTCTTGATGGAGCCAGGGATATGGAGCTCCTTGACCTTTGCGAACCTCCGGAAATTCCCTCCGTACATTTTTTCGAGCGTGTCGGGAAGCGTCAGCTGCTCAACGTTCTTGGCCACAATACCAGACGAGAAATAAAGTTTGGTGACTTTGTAGGTCTGGCCACCATGCTCGATGGAGCTGGGCACACTCACCGCGGTCACACTGTCGTCGGCAACAATACCTGTGATTTCCGCCGTGCCCTTATCCGTGGTCTCGCACGAATAGGTCACGCCGTCCTGGGTGATCTCAAACTCCTCCGCAGTATACGCAGTCCGCGATTCCGTGGCCGCATATGCGACACCGGCCGTCGCGCCAACGGATAAACATCCGAAGCCGAGAACCAGCGCAAGGCAGAGAGCAGCGACTCTCTGCCCCCCCCCGCCGAAAACTTTTCTCTCCAATTCCCTTCTCCCCCTCTGGTGTCGCCTTCTCTTCCCACGAGCGATCTATTGATTAAGGACAGTTAAAGACAACATTATGACCAAAGAGGCCCATCATGGAGATAATCCACGTCTTCGCCCGAAATGGTAATTAATTGGCATGATTAATTGGCGAACAACTGAACGAAGAGCAATCTACTAATGGCACATAAATGGCGGCGTCAACACCTGAAGTGCATAGTCTCCGATCCCCAGACAGCACCATCGAGCGCCACAAGGCACAGGATTGATTTGTTCAGATTCACATGCCTGTACGGGTGTTTTCCTAGCCCCGTCCCAAAATGACTACTTTTCTAGATGCGACCGAGGTCGTAGGATCGAGCGACCTCTTCGCCGGCGCAGACGAGGTTCGCCTCGGCCTCGCGCGGATCGAGCGCCGCCTCAAGGGACATAGGCTTGCGACAGATCGGCAGGACAAGGTCGATACCCTGCCCATATACCGCATCCAGGTTGACAGCGCGACCGCCCACGACGGCGACCACCGGCTTGCCATATCGCTTGGCGCGGCGAGCCACACCAACCGGCGCTTTGCCGGCGGCGGATTGCTCATCCATATTGCCCTCACCCGTTATGACCAGATCGACATCGCGCACGCGCTCGTCAAAGCCAATCAGATCGAGCACCGTCTCCACGCCCGAGCGCAGCTCCGCACCGAGCGCCAGTAACGCCGCGCCCAAGCCACCGGCAGCGCCCGCGCCGGGCACGCCGAGCACCGAGCAAAATGTCCGCGCACCCTCGGGCAGGCGCAACAATCCCTGAGCCCGCACCCCGGTAATTGCCGCATCGAGCAGGCGGCCGTAGCCGACCATCCAGCCGTCGTACCCGCCCAGCGACTCGGCATCATCCGCCGGCAGGCCCTTTTGTCCGCCGAACACCGCAAGCGCGCCGCGACGCCCCACGAGCGGATTCTCGACATCCGAAAGCACAACGATACGAGCGCCGTCCAAAGCATGCAGCGCTGGCGCCAAATCAACGCTCGCCACCTGCTCAAGGCCGGCAAGACCGGGGGCGACATCGCAGCCCCGATCATCGACCACACGCGCGCCCAGCGCCTGCAGCATGCCGGCGCCACCGTCGTTGGTGGCGCTGCCGCCCAAGCCAATATAGATAGTCTTTGCGCCCGTGCGAACCGCGCGAAGCATGAGCTCGCCCACGCCATAGGTTGTAGCGGCCAGCGCCGACAACTCCGTGCAAGGCGAAAACCCAATGCCGGCCGCCTCGGCCATCTCGATGACCGCGGACTCGCGCTCGACATCAACCAGCATCCGGGCAGGCACACGCTCGCCCAAGGGACCTGCAACCTCACAGGTCACAAGCTCGCCACCGCAGGCGGCAACGGCGTCGAGCGTTCCCTCGCCACCATCTGCCAGCGGCAATGTGCACACCTCGGCATCGGGCCAAACGCGGCGCACGCCTTCGGTAACCGCCGCCTCCGCCTGCGCACTCGACACGCTGCCCTTAAAGGAATCAATCGCCAACAGCACACGGCGGGGCCGGCGGCACGCTGGACCAAAGTCAACTGCCGTATCAGCATCCTCACCAACACCCGCAAGCGCTGCGGCGTGAGCGGCGTGTGCTTCAAGATCGGCCCCACAACCGCAATCAGCGCCGCCCGCTCCGCGCAGACCGCCAAAATAGCTACTCAGCCGCTCGCGGCATTCATCCGCCAGGACCCCAGCCGTCACGTTAAACCGATGATTCAGGCGCGAGTCGGCATTCAAATCGTATAGAGATCCCAACGCGCCCGCTTTGGCGTCGCTCGCGCCATACACGCAGCGCCCCACGCGCGCGTTGACCATAAGGCCCGCACACATGCAGCAGGGCTCCAACGTCACATAGACCGTACAGTCGGAAAGGCGCCAGCGGCCGAGCGACTGCGCGGCGTCGCACACGGCCGCAAACTCGGCATGAGCCGAAGGGTCCTGGTCGAGCTCGCGGCGATTGTGCGCCCTCGCGACGATCTCGCCCGCGCGCACTACCACGGCTCCGATGGGCACCTCGCCCACCGCAGCGGCGGCGCGCGCCTCCGCCAACGCCTCGCGCATGAACTTCTCGTCGATTTCGGTGCTCGTCATCGTTCGCCTTCCCTGTTGCAAATTCAAAACGATGCTATCATTACGACTCACGGAGAGATGGCAGAGCGGTTGAATGCGGCGGTCTTGAAAACCGTTGAGCGCGAGAGCGTTCCGGGGGTTCGAATCCCCCTCTCTCCGCCACTTTTAATGATGCACCGGCGTCATGGTTCGCTCGAACAGTGCATCGACCACGTCGGCTATCTCAGGTCGACGCTCAAGATCGTGGCCCGATTCCCACCATATCGTGAAAAGTCGAATAATACCGCCGGCGACAAACTCAGACGTCGTCTCGAGTGACACGGGGGCCAGGGCATCCTCGGCAAGCACGTTCATCACACGCTCGCGGATGGAGCGGGCAATGCGGTCGCAAATAACGTTGGTCAACATGCCCGACATGCTGCTTGCCAAAATGTTATCCATGAGCTGCTCGTGCGCCAGAATCAAATCCATGGCATCGTCCAAAATCGCGTGCCGAAGCGCGCGCACGTCCTCGGCAGACACTGCGCCGGCCTCATCGGGCTGTTTTTGCGGCAAGCCCGACATGAGCTCATCGATATAAAAGGCAAAGTAATCGTTCTTGTCGCGAAAGTGCTTGTAGAACGTCGTGCGGCGAATCATGGCGCGGTCGCACAGCATGGCAACCGTCAGGTCCTCAAAACGATGCTCCTCGAGAAGTTCGGTGAAGGCATCGAACAGGGCGCGGTAGGTTTTCTTAATGCGAAGGTCCACTGGTATCGCCATCCTCAGGGCAAAGACAACACTCGACAATCTGTCGCATATCTTACACCTGTACCTCGCGCGCTTTGCCCCGGTGCCAACCCCGCCGAAAACATAACGCTTACCGGAAAGTTCGGCACGGCAAAACGTTGCGGGTATACTAGTAGCGTTATACCAACGGCAGCTGGCGCATGCCGCCGCGGCCATTCGAAACGGAGACATCATGATTACCGTCATCATCGGCATCGTTGTTGTCATTGTGATTGTCTGCGCCATCGCCGGCATCTACAACAACATGGTCACCAAGCGTAACCGCATCGATAACGCTTGGCAGAACATCGATACGCAGCTGCAGCGCCGCAACGACCTGATCCCCAACCTGGTCGAGACCGTCAAGGGCTACGCCAAGCACGAGCAGGAGACGCTCTCCGCCGTGATCAGCGCGCGTAACACCGCCGTCAAGGCCACCACGCCCGAGGCCAAAATGGAAGCCGACAACGTGCTGACCGGTGCGCTGCGCCAGCTCTTCGCCGTAGCCGAGGCCTACCCCGACCTTAAGGCGAACACCAACTTTACGCAGCTGCAGGCATCGCTCGAGGACACCGAGAACAAGGTGAGCTACGCGCGCCAGAGCTACAACGATTGCGTGCTCAGCTACAACAACGCCATCCAGACGTTCCCGGCCGTTATCTTTGCCGGCATCTTCCAGTTTAAGGAGCGCCAGGGCTTCGAGGCCGCCGAGGCCGCCCGCCAGGCACCGACCGTCAAGTTCTAACAATCACGGCCGAGTCTTAAGCCAGCTCATCAACCCTTTGGGGTCCAAGGCACAAACCTTGGGCCCTTTTCTTATCCACGCACAACGCGCCCACGCACAACGCGCGGCCAATAGGCCGCGCACCATCTTTACTTCAGATCTATATTGCCCGTAACGGCAGCACCGAGGTAACGCAGGCCCGAGGACGCGCCGGAAAGGCAGGTTGCCCTCGGGCCGGACATACAAGGCAGCTTACGCGACGGTGTAAACCCAGTTGTGCTTATCCTCGACAGCACCGGACTGGATACCAGTCAGGGTCTCGCGAAGCTTCTTCATCACGGGGCCGATCTCGGTGTAGCCAGCCGGGAAGGTCACGGTCTCATCGGCACCATAGACCTTGTTGTCGATCTCGCCCACCGGGGAGATGACGGCAGCGGTGCCGCACAGGCCGCACTCCACAAAGGTACCGGCCTTGACCTCGGCCCACTCGACGGGACGCTGATCGACGGTCATACCCAGATCCTCGGCAACCTGAACGAGCGAACGACGGGTGATGGAGGGCAGGATGGAGTCGGTGTGCGACTGCGGGACGACGAGGGTGCCATCCTCCTTCACGAACAGGACGTTGGCGCCACCGGTCTCCTCGACATAGGTGCGGGACTCGGAGTCGAGATACAGGTTCTCGGCATAACCCTCGCGGTGTGCTTCCATCGTGGGCTTGAGGGACATGGCGTAGTTCAGGCCGGCCTTGATGTTGCCGGTGCCATGCGGTGCGGCGCGGTCGTACTCGGAAACGCGCAGCTTAACGGGCTTAAGGCCGCCCTTAAAGTACGGACCGACCGGAGTCACGAGAATGCGGAACGTGTACTCAGGAGCGGGAGCCACGCCAATCACGTCACCGGAGCCGATCATAAACGGGCGCACGTACAGGGTCGCGCCGGAGCCAAAGGGCGGAACCCAGGCGGCGTTGGCAGAAACGACCTGCTTGACGGCCTCAACAAACTTGTCCTTGGGGAACGGGGGCATCTCGAGGCGCTGGGCAGAGTTGTACATACGCTCGGCGTTCATATCGGGACGGAAGCAGACGATGCTGCCGTCCTCGGCGGTGTAGGCTTTCAGGCCCTCAAAGACCTCCTGGCAGTAATGGAAGATGCCGCCGCACTCGGAGACATGAAGGGTGTGGTCGGTGGTCAGGCCGCCCTCGTCCCACTCGCCATCCTTCCAATGGGCCTCGTAGCTGTAATCGGTCTTCATGTAGCCAAAGCCGAGGCTACCCCAATCGATATCCTTCTTCTCGACAGTCATGTGTCGCTCCTTACATACACAGTTGCATACTCGCGAACTCGCACGCAAGGACCGAGGCCGACCGCGTCGCAACGTCGCACGCCCGGAGCGTAGAGCCGGACGGGACACGCGGACAACACCAAAGCCCATGGCACGTCGATTCGCATGCACGAGATTGTACTCCCCGCACACGCCTGATAAAACGCTTTTCTTTAACTAAGTAAAGTATTTTCATTCAACCGAAGCTAAAGAGGCCCGCCACCGTAAGCAGTGGCGGACCTCAACGACACAGTTTGTGCGCTGCCTCGAGCTATGCGTTCTTTTTGCCCAGTTTAGCCTTAACCAAGCCGACCACGGTCGGAATGATCGACACGGCGACGATGCCGATAATCAGCAGCTCAAAGTGCTCCTGCACAAAGGGAATGCCGCCAAAGAAGTAGCCCAGCAGCGTAAAGACCGTCGACCAGGTAATGCCGCCCAGCACGTTAAAGATAACGAAGTTGCGCCAGTGCATGCCGCCCATGCCGGCGATAAAGGGCACAAAGGTGCGGATAAACGGGAAGAAGCGACCCAGGAAGATGGCCAGGTGACCCCACTTGTCCAAGAAGTCCTCGGACTTTTTGATGCGCTCGGGCGTCATGGCCTTCACCTTGCCCGAAGCGATAATCTTTTTGCCAAAGAAATGGCCAATCATAAAGTTGCACTGATCGCCCAAGATGGCGGCAGACCATGCGACGGCCAACAGAGCCACGATGTTAAAGCCGCCGTTATGGGCAAAGAAACCCGAGGCGAACAGCAGCGAATCGCCGGGAAGGAACGGGAAGAATACCACGCCCGTCTCGATGAAGATGATCAGGAACACGCAGCCGTAGGCCATAAGCGGGCCGGCGGCAATCCAACTGGCGATCGCGGTGCGCGGATCCTTAAGCAGCTCGGCAATGAAATTGATGAAACCCATGAAGTAAAACCTCTCAGTTGTGGGCGCGGACACGTCCAAGTTGACCAGTATACGGTTGCGGCACGAGCACGGGTCAAACCCCTCAAAAGTCTTACTTCATTACCAGCAAGTTTGCATAACTGACACCTGTCGCGCAATGCCGCCAAGATTGTCCTTCCTAATCCCTAGCGAATCGCTATACTTTATTGAATCGCATTGCCATGGCGCTAAGGGAGGGCGGCCGGTGAGCTTTATCAATACCATTCGCGAGGACATCAAAACCGTCCAGGCGCAAGACCCCGCTGCGCAAAACGGTCTGGTCATCTTCCTGTCCTACCCCGGCCTGCACGCCAAGTGGAACCATGTGCCCGAGCACTGGCTGTGGGAGCATGGACATCGCTCGCTCGCCCGTGTGCTCTCGCAAATCACCCGCCACATCACCGGCGTCGAGATTCATCCCGCTGCACAGATCGGCAAGCATTTCTTTATCGACCACGCCATGGGCGTCGTCATCGGCGAAACCACCATCGTGGGCGACAACTGCGTGCTCTACCAGGGCGTTACGCTCGGCGGCACCGGCAACGAAACCGGCAAGCGCCACCCCACCCTGGGCAACAACGTCACCGTGGGCACGGGCGCCAAGGTGCTCGGCAACATTCGCATCGGCAACAACGTCAAGATCGGCGGCAATTCGGTTGTCGTTAAGGACGTGCCCGACAACTGCACCGTCGTGGGCGTGCCAGGCCGCATCATCAAGCGCAACGGCTGCCGCGTGTTCGAGGAGAGCTTCGATGCCAAGCAGCATCGCGAGTACATGCCCGATGACGCCGCCGAGCAGTCCGCGCTCAACCGCCAAGGCATCACCGAGAATGCCCGCCGCGTCAAGGAACTCGAGCGAGAGGTGGCCGAGCTCAAAGCCCTCGTCACGAAGCTCATGGACGAACGCTAGAAGCGGATGGCTACCGACAACATTGACGTCAACGCAAAGGCGCGCCAGGGAATTCATCCCCGGCGCGCCTTATTTGTGATATGACAAAGGGGCTGCCCCTTTGTCAAATTATGCGAACTGGCTCAGATAGAGGTCGGCGTAGGCACCCTCGGCAGCCAGCAGCTCCTTATGCGTACCCTGCTCGATAATGTTGCCATGATCCATGACCAAGATCAGGTCGGCGTCCACAATTGTCGACAGGCGATGCGCGATCACAAAGCTCGTGCGCCCGCGCATAAGCGCATCCATGGCACGGCCGATGGCAAGCTCGGTACGCGTGTCCACGCTCGACGTCGCCTCGTCCAAGATGAGAATCGCCGGGTTGTTGAGCAGTACGCGCGCGATGGTCAGCAGCTGGCGCTGACCTTGGCTGATGCTTTCGGCATCGTTGGCCACGTGCGTGTCGTAGCCCTGTGGCATGGTACGCACAAAGAAATCGACCTGCGCGGCACGGGCGGCGGCCACGACCTCCTCGCGCGTTGCCTCAGGGCAGCCATATGCGATGTTTTCGGCAATCGTGCCATCGAACAGCCAGGCGTCCTGCAGCACCATGCCAAACTGCTGCCGCAGCTCGCCGCGATCCATGCGGCTCGTATCCACGCCGTCGAGCGTAATGCGCCCGCCGTCAATCTCGTAGAAACGCATGAGCAGGTTGATGAGCGTGGTCTTGCCCGCGCCCGTGGTTCCCACCACGGCGATCTTCTGGCCCGGCTCGGCGGTGAACGACACGTCGCGCATAAGCGGCTTTTCGGGCGTGTAGCCAAAGCGCACATGCTCAAAGGCGACGCGGCCCTCCGCGCGACCCGGTAGCTTGGCGGCCTCGCCCGGCTGCGGATCGGCCTCCATCTCGGGCTCATCGAGCAGGTCGAACACGCGCTCCGCACTCGCCAGCGCGCTCTGCAGCGAGTTGAAGGTAAACGACAGCTGCGTCATGGGCTCGGATGCCTCGTAGATAAACTGAAAGAACGCTTGGAACACGCCGACGGTCATGTGGCCGGCAACCAGCATGCTGCAGCCCACAATCGCAATCACGATCTGTGCCAGGCGGCCGATAAAGCGCACCGCGGGGCCGACGGCGTTAATCATAAAGTCGGCCTTGGCACTCACGCGTGCCAGCTCGCCCGAGGCCTGGTGCACCTCGGCAGAACTCTGACGCTCGCGGTTAAACGCGCGAATCACCAGACGGCCCGAGTAGCCTTCCTCGACTGCACTCGTAATCTTGGACACCCACTCCTGGCGCTCGCCGGTTACGTCATGCGTGCGGCGCGAGACCACCTTGGTCACCAGCAGCGACAACGCCGTAAAGAACAAAAAGACCAGCGTAAGTGGCACACTGAACACAAACATCACGCCCACAGCGCCCACTACCGTACCAATCGACACCAGCAGCTGCAGCAAGCCGCGCTGCATGCTCTCGGACATCTTGTCCAAGTCATTGGTCGCGCGGCTGACGACCTCGCCGGGACGATGCGCGTCAAAATAGGCGAGCGGTAGACGATTGAGCTTTTGAGCGATGCGGTTGCGCAGACGCAGGTTGAGGCGTTCGGCCACGCTCGACATCAAAAAGCTCTGGAGCGCGTAGAACGAGGCAGCGGCCGTCCAGATCATAAAGTAGATGAAGATGGTCCTGCCGCAGTTCTCCCAGGTGATGTTGAAGGTGGTGTCGTTGGCAAACGCCACCTGAATGTGGCCCCACAGCTCATCGATCACGCGGGCGCTATATGCCGGCGCAGCGGTGTTAAAGATGGCATAGAACACGATGCTCGCGAACACGATATAGAAGCGCCAATGGTCACCGGCATCCTCGCTCCACAGGCGGCGCACCGTCGCCCAGGTGTCGCGGGGTTTCTCGTCCTCGTCCTCGTCGTCCACATCGCGCATGCGCTCTGCCTCAGCGCGGGCGCGCTCGTCCTCGGCGCGTTCGTTTTCCTCGTAGAGCGCTTGGCGGCGAGCCTCGCGCTCGGCTGCAGCCTTGGCGGCCTCGTCCAGCTCGGGTGCTACGGCAGCTGTTTCCTCAACAAGCCCCGTGGCAACGGCGTCATCAACGCTGGCCTGCTTCCTGAGCTCCTTGGTCATGCTACTCACCTCCCTTCATCTGCGATTCCGCGATAGCGCGGTACACTTCGCAGGTTTCCATGAGCTCGTCGTGCGTGCCTAGGCCCACGACCTCGCCGTCTTTGAGTACCACAATCTGGTCGGCGTGCAAGATCGTCGAGATGCGCTGCGCGATGATGAGCACCGCAGCGTCACGCGTCTCGTCTTGCAACGCATGGCGCAGGGCGGCATCGGTCTTAAAGTCCAGGGCCGAAAAACTGTCATCGAAGATATATAGATCGGCATGCTTCATGAGCGCACGGGCGATGGCCAGACGCTGGCGCTGGCCGCCCGAAAAGTTCGTGCCGCCCTGCGCCACCGGGGTATCGAGCCCCTGCGGCTGATCGAGCACAAAGGTGCTCTGAGCAACCTGGAGCGCGTGAAGCATGTCGGCCTCAGTCGCGTCTTCGTTGCCAAAGCGCAGGTTGCTTGCCACGGTGCCCGAGAACAGCCATGCCTTTTGCGGCACATAGGCAATGCGCCCGCGAATCTCGCCTTGCGAAAGCTCGCGCAGGTCGACGCCGTCCAGGCGAATGGCGCCCTTGGTGGCATCGTGGAAACGCAGCAGGAGCTTGGCCACCGTCGACTTGCCCGAGCCCGTCGAGCCGACGATCGCGGTCGTCTGACCGCGGCGACAGGTAAAGTTCAGATCGCACAGCGTGTCCTCGTCGGCGTCGTCAAAACGAAACGACATATGGTCGAACACGGCGACCGCGTCGGCACTGTCAACAGGCTCCGCCGCGCACGTATCCAGCGTGCGCTTGCCGTCCACAATGCTCGGCTCAATCTCCAACACCTGCTGCGCACGGTTCAGGCACGCCGCGGCGCGCGGCAGCGTCAGCACCACCATCTGCGCCATCATCACAAAGAACAGGATCAGAAGCGCGTACTCCAGCACCGCCGAGATGCTCGCGATCTGCATGGCGTGGGCGCCCACGCGGTTGCCGCCAACCCACAGCACCGCTACCTCGGCGATGTTCATCAAAAAGAAGCTTGAGCTGTCGAGGCCCACAAACAGGTGGTTGACTTTGATGGCGTTGGCGGCGTAGTCGCTGAATACCTCGTCCAGGCGCTGCTCCTCGTGAAGCTCTTTATTAAAAGCGCGGATGACGCGAACGCCCACGATGTTCTCGCGCAGCACCACGTTCATGCGGTCGATAAAGCTCTGCAAGCGCATAAAGATCGGAGCCGCGTTGGCAACCGTAAAGACCGCCGCCACCAGCACAATCGCAACCACGACGCCCAGAAGCGTGCCCATGGCAGGATCGATAAACCAGGCGAAGATGATGCCCGCCACAGCCAAAAACGGCACGGGCAGCACCAGCTGAATCGTCTGCAGAATCGCCTGCTGAATCACGTTGATGTCGTTGAGCGAGCGCGTGATCATCGATCCGGTGCCAAAGCGCTCAAAGTCGCTGGCCGCGAGCTCGAGCGACTTGTCGTACACGGCATTGCGGATATCGCAGGCCACGTTGGCGGCCAAGCGCGCCGAAAGATAGCAGCCCAGCACCGCGCCGCCGCTGGCCATGCCGGTCGCGATAAGCATGTAGAGGCCATTGCGCAAAATGTAGTCGACATCACCCGTGGTGATACCGGTGTTGACCATGTTCGCCAGCATCGTGGGAACCAACAGCGTGCCGATGTTATCAACCAGCAGCACCAGCAGCGTCACTGCGACAAGCCCTCGATAGGGCTTCAGAAACCTCATTAACAGTCGCACGACTCCCCCTCACCTTGATTCTCGGCTTGACTCTCGGCAGCGATATGCTGCTTAAATGCCTCGCACTCCTCACCGAGCACCTGAGAGAATTTTCCGATCAAGCGCATAATCTCGCGCTGCTCACACGGCTCAAGCGCGCCAAAGGCTCGCTGCTCGGCCTTGAGTGCCGGCAGCGCATAACGCTCGGCAAACCGCATGCCCGCTTCGGTCAAACGCATAACCTTGTTCTTACGGCTGCCTTCGGCAAACTCCAACGTTGCAAAGTCCCGCGCCGTCAAGGTTTTAATGGCCGAGTTGATGGTCTGCTTGCTGTAGAACCATTCGCTCGTCAGGCGGCTTACGGCAATACTGCCGCCCGCCGTGCTGGTATCGACGAGCATCCAGTAAGCGCAGTCCGAAAGACCGCAGGCGCGCGAGAACTCCGAATAGATATGGTCGAGTCCATTGAGCAACCGGTCGAAGTCGACCAGCGCAACCGCACTATTCATCTATCCCACCATTCGATTGTCCGATTTTTGACCAATTTTGTATCTCTAGATTAGTCCGAGTTTTGACTATCGTCAACAGGCTCTCCGCAAATGCTTGCACTTTTATGGCCTATCGGCAGAAAAAGACCGCCGGCGCGGGGGCAGCGCCAGCGGTCACGTGAAAATCGGGTTTTATTGCCCGTTAAGCGGCGACGGCCTCATAGACCGTAGCGCCCGAGAAGCTGTCATGCAGGCTCTTGCCGGCAATCCACGGCAGCTCGACGACCTCGCAGACCGTATTGACCAGCTCGGAGCAGTCAGTAAAGTGGCCCTTGTCGTTGAGGGCCTCGCAATCCTGAACACGCCAATAGCCATCGGTGTGCGTGATGTAGTACTCGTGATCATCAATCGTCACAAAAGCGCGCGTCTTGGAACGCAGCAGCTTCAGAAATCCTTCGAAGTCGGTCTCGACGACATCTCCAGCCTGGAACATGATGTTACCTCCTGGCCCGGCGCCACCACGGCGCATTGATAAACGTTGGTACTCCTTTAGTAAAACCTTTATCAGAGGTTATGCGTTCGTCATTTAGGCAAGTGGTAAAAAACCGCAGGGTAGACGGGATAAAACGTTTAACCATCCCATTTGTTTGTCACATTCTGAAGGTACTTTTATGCAAACCTACTTTCCCAATTGGAATCTATCCTTTTGGCCGGGCAATTGACCGTCTATCGTTTGAGCCCGACGGGTATGAACGGGGCATCTGCAACGCCACCGCAAGGAGACACCATGGAGACTATCGAAGCACTCATCCACCGCCGCAGCTGCCGCAAATACAGCGATCGTCCCGTCGAGGCCGAAAAGCTTGCACGCATTATCGAAGCCGGCCAATATGCACCGAGCGGCATGGGCCGCCAACCGGTGACGTTTGTCGCCGTCACCGACCCCGCGACCGTCGAGCGTCTCTCACGGCTCAACGCCCAGGTCATGGGCAGCAACGGCGACCCCTTCTATGGCGCCAAGACCGTTGTGGTGGTGCTGGTCGACCGCAGCGTGCCCACGCATCTGGAAGACGGCTCGCTTGCCATGGGCAACTTGCTCAACGCCGCCTATGCACTGGGTGTCGATTCGTGCTGGATTCACCGCGCGCATGAGGTCTTTGACTCGCCCGAGGGCCTGGAGCTGCTGGCCAGCTGGAGCCTGCCCGCCGACGGCAGCCTGCGCGGTGTCGGTCACTGCATTCTGGGCTATGCCGAGGACACGCTACCCGAGCCCAAACCCCGCCGCGACAACGTCGTCTACGTAAGGTAACCCAAGAGCGTCATAGGGGTAGCTAATTTGGGACGAGGCTATTTTAGCCACACCACTCGCAACTTATCTTGCCGATGGAGTTGTCGTCGTTTCGTTCGTGTGGGTCGTTTCGGCGCCGTCGCCCTGTTCGCCCTCGTCCTTTTGAGCGTCGGCGATGGTGGAGGCTGCCGCGACCATGCCGCGCTGGGGCGCGACGCCCGTCTGGGTCTGAGCGCCCTCGACAACTTCTGTGCCTGCATGCGCGAGCTCGGGCGATTTAAACACCGCGTCCAAGTTGGCGCCACCGCCGGCGTAGCCAAGCGCAGCGAGTGCGATGACGATCACTGCAACGACGACCGCGATCGGCACATAACGATGCCAACCAGCAGGATTGAGCCCACTGCGGCGAGCCGCCCCGCGGCTGATGTAGCCGAGCGTGCCGTCGTGCTTGAGCTTTGAGCCCACCACGCGTTTGCGGCCCCACAGCGAGGACTCTGCCTGCATTGCCAAGCGAGCACCTGTCGAAGGATAGCCGTATTTAGTGCGCTTGAACGAGCCGTCAAACCCCGAGGCGTGTTTGCCCCACGTCACCGATGTTGTGCGTCGGTTAACCGGCGCGGCACTCCGCCTTCTGCGGCTCGGTTTTGTAGTCTCAGCCATACGCCCCCGCACGCCGTAACCAAATCGAAACAATAACGCTTTGGACTGTAGCACACGCGTCGCGCGCGGTCACGGGCGCCTCGCTCAACGGTCATCGTCCTTCAGCAAGCGCCACAGCGTTGTTCGGCTTACGCCCAGCACCTCCGCCGCACGGGTCCGGTTGCCGTGGAGATGATCTACAACCAGATGCGCGATATCTCGCTCGGTATCGGCCAGCGGTCGCAGGATATACAGGTCGCTTTCGAGTGTCGGGGCGCCAAAGGTTGCGGTCTTAATCACGTCCTCTTGGGCGAGCACTTCCTCCGCCACAGCGCGGTCTACCGTGCCCGCCCCCACCAATATATACAGTCGTTCCGAGACCTCGCGGAGCTGCAGATAATTGCGCGGCCAGCGGTAAACATCGAGCGTCTTTGCCGCCGCGGCAGACAACGTGGGCGCTACCGTCCCAAATGCATCAGCGAGATATTCCAAATAGCGCGCAACCTTCGTCGACGCGGCTCCCTGCTCGGCGATTGCCGGCGCCACGCTCACCGCACAGGCGAAGCGCTCAGTCACAAAGGCAGCTTGATCACTTTCGCTGCCGCCCGGAATGTCATTCGCCGTCAGCACCACATGGCAGCGCGTCGCCAACGCGGTGTCGGCCATCGTGGAAACGAGCTCGCGGAGACGCTGGGGGCCAACCGTGTTCCAGCCCTCAATGCAAAGTGTCAGCCCCGTTTGGAACAACGGCGATTCGGCGCTTTTGAGCAGATGGCGCCAGCCGCGATCCGTTAGCTCATCGAGCGCAACGGCAACAAAGGGCTGATCGACAAAAGGACCGTCCAGATAGAGGCGCATGGCAATCTCGACCTGACCCGTTCCCAGCTCGCCCTCGAGCATAAGGGGCACACCGCGCGCGTAGCTCTCGGCGACCGGCGCAGCCACCGAGGCAGCCCCCTCAACGATGCCGTACGCGCTCGATTCGTAGCGGGCCTCAACTTCGTCGGCGTTGAGCCACTCGATGCCCGCGTGCGCCGCGGCGCCGCGCACCTCGCGGACCACGACGACCCAAAGGCCCCCGCCTTCTTTGTCGGCGGGGCGAACGGTCAGGCTCAGGCGCGTACCCGCACGCCCCATAACCAGACGCGCGCCGTCTCCTATACGGTCGAGGCGTTCGGCAACAAAAGCTGCCACATCCCGCTCAAGCGCCGCGTCATTCATGGTCGAAATCGCGACGTCCCCACGCGCATCGATTGCCAATGCCGAGGCCCCGGCAGCAGCCAGGGCCTCGGTCAAGATGTTCAGCTTGGCATCGCTATCCATGATTTGCCCCTGTCCGCGGCGACGTGCAACCGCCGACGGTCGCACGACCGAGTGTTTCAAAATTGAACGATATTGCTCACCAAACACTATAGGGCAGAAAGCGCCGTCCTGCGAGTATAGGTGTTGCCCCGCATCGCCATCCTGGCGGGGCGATAAGAGCTCTTCGGGACTTATAAACCTGCGGACAAGCCATACCCGCAAGAGCTCCTATCGCTCCACCGCAGGCTTGCGCTCACCAGCAACCAGCAACCAGCACGCGAATAAGCTACTTCTCTACCAGATTCCCAGCACGTGCTGCATTCCCAAACTCATGCACGCAATGCCAATCCAGCAGCAAAAGCCCAGCGCGATGGGCTTGCCGCCCTTTTTGACCAGCTCGACGATATCGGTATTAAAGCCAATAGCCGCCATGGCCATCACGATAAAGAACTTCGACAGCTCCTTGATGGGCGCCGTGATGGACACGGGAAGCTGAAGCACCGTGGTGATTACGCTCGCCAGCACAAAGAACAGCACAAACATGGGAAACGCGCGTTTAAGCGAGAACGTGCTTTTGGCGTCGCCGCCGGCCTTGCGCGCCAGATGCATCTGCCAGCATGCGAGGACCAACGTGATGGGAATAATGGCCAGTGTCCTGGTGAGCTTGACCACCGTGGCGCTCTCGAGCACATTGGCGCCGGGATGCATGCTGTCCCAAGCGCTCGCCGCAGCCGTTACGGACGAGGTGTCGTTGATGGCGGTGCCGGCAAACAGGCCAAAGCCCTCGTTGGTCAGCCCGAGCATACCGCCGAGCGTTGGAAACACGAGCGCCGCGATAACGTTAAACAGGAAGATGACCGAAATAGCCTGGGCAATCTCGCGATCGTCGGCATCGATGACGGGCGCGGTCGCGGCGATGGCAGAACCGCCGCAAATCGACGAACCCACACCCACAAGCGTCGCGATCTTGCTCGGCACGTTCATAACGCGGCAGAGCACAAAGGCGATGACAAGCGAGGTCGAGATCGTCGCCACGATAATCGGCAACGACTGGGCGCCCTTGGACAGAATCTGGGAGAGGTTCATGCCAAAGCCAAGCAGGATAACCGCGTACTGCAAGACTTTTTTAGACGTATAGGTGACACCGGCGGCGAGCTGTTCGCGATGATTCTTGGGAAAGACGATTGCCAGAACCATGCCGAAGAGGATGGCGAATACCGGCCCACCGACCACCTCAATCTGTTTGCCGAGCAGCGTTGCGGGGATAGCGATGATCAGGCAGAACAAGACGCCCTTCCAGCGCTCGCGTACGATATTCGCCAGTTGCATATGGGATTCCTTCTTTCTCTTTCACGTTTGCGACGGCTTATGATACGGCAACATTGAGCGCAGCCTTGCGTAAACAAAGACTAAGATGCCGCAATAGTTCTTGGGCAACAGCCGAATTACCCACCGCGGAAAGCTGATTCGCGGCATAATTAACAACTGACATATGAGTTTGATAGAACAGTTGCGAGGCGCTATGGAAGAATCGATGCACGTCGGCGAGCAGGAAACGAGCCTACAGGACCAGTCCTACCACACCATTCGACGCAAAATCGTCTACCTGGACTACAAGCCGGGCGAAAAGCTGGGCGTCAAGCAACTTTGCGACGACCTGGATATGGGTCGCACGCCCGTGCGCGAGGCTTTGGTTCGCTTGGCGCAGGAAGGCCTGGTGCGCACCGTGCCCCAGAGCGGCACCTACGTCTCACCCATCAACCTCACCCTTGCCGAGAGTGCCTGTTACATCCGCGAGCATCTGGAAAAGCAGGTGATTGTGGAGTGCTGTGCGCGCGCCACGTCGACCGGCATCGAGCAGCTCGACCGCGCCATCGTGCTGCAGGAAAAGGCCATGGCCGAAGAGGATCGCATCGGCTTCTTTTTGAGCGACAACCTCATGCATCACATGATTTTTAGCATCGCATGTCGCAGCACCGTGTGGTCGTGGCTCGAAGAGACCAATGCCGACCTGGAGCGCTTCCGCTGGCTGCGCGCCGCCACGCAGGTTCTCGACAATCAGGACATCGTGAACGAGCACAAGCAGATTCGCCGCGCTATCGCCGGTCGCGACCCCATCGAAGCGAGCTTTTTGGTCAGCAAGCACCTACACATGATGTTCCGCAACCAAACCGAAGTTCTGGACCAGTTCCCCGAGTACTTCGAGACCAGCAAGCTCCGCTAACCTGCCAAAAAGGGACAGGTTTATTTTGGCAGGTTTTATCTGGGCAAATACAACAAGGCCCGACTCCGTCTTGATGCGGAGCCGGGCCTTAGTCGCTAGAACGGCGGAACCAACTACTCTACCGTGACGCTCTTGGCCAGGTTACGGGGCTGATCGACGTCGCAGCCGCGCAGGATGGCGACCTCGCGGGCGAGCAGCTGCAGCGGGACGCTCGCCGTGATGGGGCTGAACACGTCGCGGACTGCCGGCACGCGGATGATGCAGTCGGCAATCTTGTTGATCTCCTCGTCGCCCTCGGTGGCAACGACGATGACCTTGGCGCCGCGCGCCTTGCACTCCATAAGGTTCGACACGGACTTGTCGTAGGTGGCACTCTTGGTGGCCACAGCGATGACAGGGAAGCCCGGGTCGATCAGGGCAATGGGGCCGTGCTTCATCTCACCGGCGGCGTAGGCCTCGGCGTGCAGGTAGCTGACCTCCTTGAGCTTGAGCGCACCCTCGTAGGAAATAGCTGCACCCATGCCGCGACCCACGAACAGCGCGGACTGCGCGTCCTTGCACAGCAGGGCGGCCTCATGAACGGCCTCGGTCTGGGTATCCAAAATCCACTGGATCTGCTCGGCCGTATCGGAAAGCTCGCGGAACAGCATGCGCGCCTGTTTGGTGGTCAGACGGTACTTAACCTGCGCCAACAGCAAAGCCAGCAGCGTAAGGCTCACGACCTGGCCGATGAAGCTCTTGGTCGAGGCGACCGCGATCTCCTTGTTGGCCTTAGTGTAGATGACGCCGTCGCTCTCACGCGCCACGGGGCTACCAACCACGTTGGTGATGCCGAAGACCTTGGCACCCTTGATGCGCGCGTCGCGAATGGCGGCAAGGGTATCGGCCGTCTCGCCCGACTGGGACACGGCAACGACAAGCGTCGTCGGCGTAATGATGGGATTGCGGTAACGGAACTCGCTGGCCGCCTCCACCTCGGTCGGGATGCGAGCCCAGCCCTCAATGAGATTCTTAGCAATGAGGCCAGCGTGATAGCTAGTGCCGCAAGCGATCACGTAGACGCGGTCGATGTCGTTGAGTTCCTCGAGCGAAAGGCCCAGTTCGTCGATGTCAAGCTCGCCGGCCGGCGTCATACGACCGACCAGCGTGTCGCGCACGACGCGCGGCTGCTCGTGGATTTCCTTGAGCATAAAGTCGGGATAACCGCCCTTTTCTGCCATGTCCAGGTCCCAGTCGATGTGGGTGACCTTGGGCTCGATAACGTTGCCAGCCTCGTCGGTGTACTCGACGCCTGCGGGCGTGAGCTTGGCAAACTGACCGTCCTCGAGCACCACGACATCGCGGGTGGCGTCGATGAGCGCGATGACATCGGAAGCAACATAGGAACCGGTTTCGCCCACACCGACTACGATCGGGGAATCCTTGCGGGCCACGGCGATCACGCCGGGCTCGTCAGCGCACACGGCGGCCAGACCATAGGCACCGACCACATGGGTGCAAGCCTCGCGCACGGAGGCCATCAGGTCGTGCGTCTCGACATAAGCCTCTTCGATCAGATGCGCGAAGACCTCGGTATCGGTCTCGCTCTTAAAGTGATGGCCGCGGCCCTCCAGCTCTTCGCGCAGCTCGGCGAAGTTCTCGATGATGCCGTTGTGGACGATGGCGATACGACCGTCGCAGCTGGTGTGGGGGTGAGCGTTAACGACGGAGGGCTTGCCGTGGGTGGCCCAACGGGTGTGGCCGATACCGCAGGTAGCGTCGCTGTCGATGTTGGAAAGCTCGCTCTCTAGGCCCGCGACCTTGCCCACGCGGCGGATGACGTCGAGGTGCGCCGCGGCGCCCTCGCCCACCTCGAGCGCGACGCCCGAGGAGTCATAGCCGCGATACTCCATACGCTTGAGGCCCGTGACCAGGATGTTCTTTGCAATATCAGAGCCGGTGTAGCCGACGATTCCGCACATAAGATAAATCCCTTCGTTCGCGTGACTGCAAGACGTCCACGCACAAGGGGCGCTGAGACGCATAACGTTCGAGTATTGTACTCACGCAGGCGCAAGCTGATATACCAGATGTGGTATCTCAACTTAGATACCACCCGATGCACACACGTCCAGCCGGTCCAAACCACCACAAAGGTGCCTGTCCCCTTCGTGGTGGTCGCGCTGGCAACGGCGTTTCCCCAGATAAACCTGCCAAAATAAACCTGTCCCTTTTTGGTAGGTTTGGGATGCTACAATCTGGCTTGTACTTGAAACGCATCAAAGGGGCCGCTATGGCAAAGGTAAAAATCAGCGACGTCGCGCGCGAGGCCGGGGTTTCGTTGGGCACGGTTTCCAACGCGCTCAACCATCCCGAAAAGCTGCGCCCCGAGACCCTCAAGCTCATCAACGAGACCATCAATCGCCTTGGCTACCTGCCCAACCAAAGTGCCCGTCAGCTCGCAGGCGGCACCACCAAGTCCTTTGGCCTGGTCCTCCCCCGTCTCGATCACGGCTTCTCGCTCCAAATCGCCAGCGGCGCCCATAACGAGGCCCGCAAGCACGGTTACGACCTGCTCATCGCCAACGCCGATAACGACGGCATTCTCCAGGACCATTACCTGCGCTACTTTATGGGCACGCAGATGTCCGGCGTCATGGTTCAGCCCATGGCGTCCCCCGACTGGCACCCCGCTATGACCAAGATGCCCGTGCCGATCGTCCATCTGGACATCCACTGTTCCGAACCCGGTTACTACGTGGCCGCCGACAACGAGGCGCAGGGGCGCATTATCGCCGAGCTCGCCGTTGCCCGTGGCGCACGCCATATCACCGTTGTGGGCAGAGCGGCATTTATGCAGCTCACCCTGCGCGTACTTGGCATCCACAAGGCCCTTGCCCTGCACCCCGATATCAAGATCGAAGTCATCGACGCCGGCGAATGGAATACCGCTGCCGACGGCTACAGCATCGGCGCCCAGATTGCCGAGCGCTCCGGCGACGAGCGCCCCGATTTTGTCATCGGCCTGACCGACGTACTGGCGTCGGGCGTTATCTCGGCGCTGATAGACAAAGGCATCTCCGTCCCCGAGCAGGTCCGCGTGGCCGGCTGCGACGGCAATCCACTTGCCTGGAGCGGGTCGGTCCCCCTTACCACCGTGGCGCCGCCGGGCTACGAAATTGGCCGCAAGGGTGTTCAATTGCTCATGGAGCAAATCGAGAACAAGGCGCCGGCAAAGACCAAGCACGTCCGCATCGGCTCTGCAGCGCGCACCGTCACCGCGGTCACAGCCATCGAGGACATCAACCGCCAAGAACTCGTGCGGCCGTTCCTGCTGGAACGCGCCAGCACCCAGGCAAGCAACCACGCCGAAGCCACCGCCATCAACCTGGGCGCGTATCTGTAGCACGCGCGCAAGTATGCCAAGTCGCCGCTTAAGCAAAAGGGGCCCGACCATTGCCGGGCCCCTTTTGCTTAAGCGCAAACGTGGGTAATTGCTCGTTTCAACACCGCAATTGTCTAGAGCACAGCCTTGACCGCCGCCGTCAGGTCGAACAGCGTATCGAGCACGACCTCGCAGCCATCCACCACGTCCTGCGGCAGCGGCACGATGTCGGGAACGGCAAAGACGTGGCAGCCAGCCGTAATGCCCGAGACGCAGCCGTTGCGAGAGTCCTCGACCACGGCGCACTCCTCGGGGGCAAAGCCCGCGCGCTCGCAGGCGAGCAGATACATCTCGGGGTCGGGCTTGCCGTGCACGACGTCCTCGCCGCAGGTCACCGTTTCAAACTTGTCAAAGAGACCGACCATCTTAAGGTTGCGCTCGGCCGTGACATGGCGCGATGACGTTGCAAGGCCCACGTGATAGCCCGCAGCCAGCAGCTCGTCTATGCACTCGGCAGCGCCGGCCTTAAGCTCCAGATCGGTCTTGACCATCTCGTCGCGAATCTCCTTGTGGCGATGATAGATCGCCTCAGCGGTTTCTCTGCTGCCGCAATGCGCCTCAAGGATGTCCATGACATCGGGCAGCGTGCGACCGATAAATTGATGAATCAGCGTGTCATCAATCGCGACACCCAGCTCAGCGGCGGGCGCTTTCCATGCCTTGATGCCCAGACGCTCGGTGTCGACCAGCGTTCCGTCCATGTCAAAAATAACAGCCTTGATCATATCGGTCCCCCATCGACTCTCGCTGTCGCATTGCCGTAACTCTACCGCATTTGGCAACTTGTATATAACGTATATACCATATTGCACTTTCGTTACATAGATAGAAGTCTTATGGCAAGTAACGCATTAGGATTATAGTTTTCGATCGAGTACTCAACGATAAGGATCGTTTCATGATTTTAGACACCACGGCACCCGCAGAGGAGCTTCAAGACAAGCTATCGGCGCTCGAACAGCTGCTTTTGGCATACGGGCGCGTGGCTATCGGGTTTTCCGGCGGCGTTGACAGCAGCTTTTTGGCCGCCGTATGCGCCCGCATCATGCCTACCAATACCCTCCTCGTCCATCTCACCACGCCGCTCATCGGCACACCCGAGCAGGCTTCGTTTGAGCGGTCCGTTGACGGACAAACCGATGAGGGTCCGCATTTTATGCTCCCCGTGCTCAACCTTTCAGTCGATCAGCTGCAGCTCCCCCAAGTAGCCTGCAACGATGCCAATCGCTGCTACCACTGCAAGCACGCCGGCTTTACCGCTATCGTCAACCACGCCAAGTCGCTCGGCTTCCCCACCGTCATCGATGGCAGCAATGCAAGCGATCGCGGTGACTACCGCCCCGGCATGCGCGCGGCAGAAGAGCTCGGCGTACGCTCGCCGCTTATGGAGGTCGGCTTTACCAAGGACGAAGAGCGCAAACTGTTGCGCGCATGGGGCTACCCCGTTTGGAACCTGCCGGCGGGAGCCTGTCTTGCCACGCGCGTCCCCACAGGTGAGGAGCTTACGCGCGAGAAGATCGATCTAATCCGCGCCTGCGAGGATTACCTGCACGATCTTGGTCTGGCGCAGGTGCGTGCGCGCTTGGTCGGCGGCTGCATGCATATCGAGGCCGCTCCCGCAGATGTCACTAAGATTGCCGCCCTCGGCAGTGCTGCCGTCGACGGCGAGGGCAAGACCCCGTTGCCCGCCGCCATCGAGTCCGCGCTGCGCGAGCTGGGCTGCGACCACATCTCCCCCGAGGTCACCCCCTACATCCACGGCAACATGAATCTTTAAGTTACGCCGTTTTACAAACGGCGTAACCGCTCGGCGCTGCGCAAGCTCAACCTGAACCACATAAATTGTTGCCGACCTTCTAAAAGGGGACAGGTTTTTTTGGCAGGTTTTATCTGGGGAAACGCAAACAGGGCCGCGACGCTTATATGGCGTCGCGGCCCTTTTCCTTGGAGAAGGATCAATTGATTGAGCGGGCGGGTTACACCTAACCCTCGAGCCCGGCGTTAATAAGCTCCGCGATCTCGACGGGATCGGTGCTCGCGCGCACCTTGTCGCGGAAGCCGGCGTCCATCAGCATCACGGCAGCCTTTGAAAGCAGGCGTAGATGCGTGGTTCCAGCTTCGCCGGCGGGCACGTACAGCGCAAGCGCGACATCGACGGGCACGCCGTCAAAGCTCGGCCACTCGACGGGCTCGGCCAGCTTGAGCACGGCAACGCCCGGCGTATGGATCGCGTCGCTCTTGGCATGCGGAACAGCAAACCCGGCGACAAGGCCAGTCTCGGCCTCGTTTTCGCGAGCAATAAAAGCCGCCTCTACGGCAGATGCGTCATTGGCAAAACCGAGCTCAACAGCCTGCTCAGACAGATAATGCAACGCGTCCTCGCGCGAGGCGGCGGCGTGGCCAATCGTCACTTGGTTGGCAGATACAAATCCCATGGAAAGCCCTCCCTACAACACGGACCTGACCGCGGCTTCGATGCCGTCGGCGTCCAAACCGTACTTATGCAGCAAGTCGACCGCAGGACCGGACTCGCCGTACACATCGCGCACGCCGACGCGGCGCATGGGCACCGGGTGCTGCTCTGTGAGCACCGAGGCAACGGCCTCGCCAAGACCGCCGACAATCGAATGCTCCTCTGCGGTGACCACACGGCCGGTCTTCTTGGCGCTGGCAACCACCAGACGCTCATCAAGCGGCTTGATCGTGTGCATGTTGATGACCTCGGCGTCAATGCCATCGGCAGCGAGCGCCTCGGCAGCCTCAAGCGCCTCGGCGACCATCAGGCCGCAGGCGACGATGGTCACATCGGACCCCTCGCGCGCGACCACGCCGCGACCAATCTTGAACTCATAGTCCTCGCGGTCGTTGATGACCGGTGTTGCCAGGCGGCCGAAGCGCATGTAGACCGGTCCCTCAAACTCATAGGCGGCGCGCACGCAAGCGCGAGCCTCGATGTCATCGGCGGGAACGATCACCGTCATACCCGGGATCGTGCGCATGAGCGCGATGTCCTCGCAGCATTGATGCGTGGCGCCGTCTTCACCGACCGAGATGCCCGCATGCGTGGCACCGATTTTGACGTTGAGATGCGGATAGCCGATGGAATTACGCACTTGCTCGTACGCGCGGCCGGCAGCGAACATGGCAAAGGTGCTCGCAAAGGCGACGTGACCCGTGGTCGCAATGCCGGCGGCAAGCCCCATCAAGTTGCTCTCGGCAATGCCGGCATCGTAGAAGCGCTCAGGGTGCGCAGCCTTAAACTTGCCGGTCTGCGTGGCGGCGGCCAGGTCGGCATCGAGAACCACAAAGTCATCGCGCTCATTGCCCAGCTCGACAAGTGCCTCGCCATAGCTAACGCGCGTGGCGACTTTCTTGACGTCTGCCATTAGAGCTCCTCCCCTGCTGCTGCGAGCTCGGCCATGGCCTGCTCAAACTGTTCATCGTTGGGTGCCTTGCCGTGCCAGCCAACCTGGTTTTCCATAAAGGAGACGCCCTTGCCCTTCACCGTCTCGGCGATAATGGCCACGGGCGAGTCGCTCACTTTGCGGGCCTCGGCAAAGGCGGCGGCAATCTGCGCCATGTCGTTACCGTCGGCAAGCTCGATCACATGCCACTTAAAGGCGCGGAACTTGTCGGCAAGCGGCATAGCCGAGTTAACTTCGTCGATACTGCCGTCAATTTGCAGGCCATTGTGATCGATGATAGCGACGAGGTTATCCAAGTCGTGGTTGCCGGCGAACATGGCCGCCTCCCACACCTGGCCCTCCTCGCACTCGCCGTCGCCCAATAGCGTGTAGACGCGGTTGCTGTCACCCCAGTGCTTTGCGGCGAGTGCAATTCCAACCGCGGCGGAGATACCCTGACCGAGCGATCCGGTAGACATGTCGACGCCCGGAGTGTCATTCATATTGGGATGGCCCTGCAGGCGGCTGCCGATATGACGGAGCGTCTCGAGCTCCTCCTTGGGAAAGAACCCGCGTTCGGCGAGCACGGCATAGAGTGCCGGAGCGCAATGTCCCTTGGAGAGCACAAAGCGATCGCGCTCGGCGCGGCTCGGATTCGCCGGGTCGACATCCATTTCCTCAAAGTAGAGGTAGGTCATAATGTCGGCGGCGCCAAGCGATCCGCCCGGATGCCCCGACTTGGCAGCGTGGACACCCGTGACAATACCGCGGCGAACCTCATTGGCAATCTTGGCCAGTTCCTGATCGGTCATGGAGTTTCCTCTCTTGAGCACGCCGGCCCGGCATAACAAATGCTGGGCCGACAGAACCATCGTTACTGTGCCTCGACGACCTTTTTCCAGTCGGCCTCGAACGAGGCAAGGCCCTGGTCGGTCAGCGGGTGATGCAGGCATTTCTTAAGAGCAACCATGGGGACGGTCGCAATATCGGCACCGAGCAGCGCCGCCTGGGTCACGTGATTGGGCGTGCGGACGGATGCGGTGATGATCTCGACGGTGTCGTCGACGTTCTTGCCAGTCCAGTCATAGTTCTTAATGCAGGTCACAACGTTGTCGAGCTGCGAAATACCGTCCTCGGCGATGTCGTCAAAGCGGCCGACGAACGGGCTGATGTAGCGGGCACCGGCGTTGGCGGCCATGAGGGCCTGGGTCGGCGAGAAGACGAGCGTCATGTTGACGCGCACGCCTGCATCGGCCAGGGCGCGGCAGGCGGCGAGGCCGGCCTCACACACGGGAAGCTTAACCACGATGTTGGGAGCCAGGGCGGCAAGACGCTTGCCCTCCTCGATCATGCCCTCGGCAGTAGTCGCGGTGGACTCGGCGGACACGGGCAGTCCCTCGCAAAGCTCGGCGATCTTGAGCATGTGGGGCTCAAAGTCGGCCAGCTTGCCGCCGGTCTTGGCGTACAGGGACGGGTTGGTGGTGACGCCGGCAAGGCAGCCCCAGCTCTTGGCCTCGGCGATCTCGTCAAGGTTGGCGGTATCGATAAAGAACTTCATGGTGCAAACTCCTTCGGAGGAATCCAAAACTCCAAAAATAGGACAAAGGGGATGTCCCTTTGTCCTATGTGCCGGGCCTGCAGCTGGGACATGCCCCAGGCCCGGCGTCGTGTAGGAAAAGCTACTTAGAGAGCCTTCTCGATGCGGCTCGTGACGCCCTTGAGGTTAAGGCCGACGACATACTGCTTGATCGGGCGCTTGATGTGCTCGATCACAAAGCGCTTGCCGTCGATGTCCTGGGCAGCGAGGTTGCGGTAGAGCTTCTCGACCTGCTCCTTGACCTCGGGATCGTTGAACGCGTAGTGGCCGGAGACATCCAGAATCTTCAGGCTGAGCTCGTCGTCGGCCAGAATGTCATCAACCTGCAGGTTAACGTCATCGCCGGTCATCCACTTGCGCCAGCGCTCGGTCTTGATAGCCTTGACCAACAGCGTGTGGTACAGGTCGGAAGGATCGTCGCACAGGCCGTTGTCGACCAGAATCTGCTCGGTAGCGCAGAGCTTGAGGTAAGCGCGGGTCTCCTCGGTGCCGTACTGAGGGGCGACATTGGAAGCGGTCACGTGTGCCGGGATGTGCTCGAGCAGCGTCGCGTCGTCCAGGTAGTCGGCGTTGTGCTCCTTCAGGCCCACGCCGTAGCGCTTGGCCATGTCGGCGAGCTCGCGGGCATTCTTAAAGTTGTAATGACCAACTTGCTCGGTCCAACGGGTGAGCGTACCGGTCTGGCCGACGATAAAGGTGGGCATGGGGCAGCCGCGCTTCTCGAGCTCGGGCTGCAGCTGAGAAATGAACTCCTCGTACTTGTCGGTGGAGGTCAGGCCGCCATTGGTCTCCTCGGTACCGACCTCATAGGCAACCTCGGGCAGGTTATGCTCGCGACGGTACTGCTCAAGGTAGTCGATAAGATCAATGGTGCGGCGAAGCACCACGTCGAGCGGAATAACCTTGCCGATCTGATAGGGGTCCTTGGTGGGGTCGACCATCAGCAGGTCAAAGCCTGCCTCCATGTCGGCGACAAAGGACTTGCGGGCGAGCTCCATGGCCTCGTCCTCGGGCAGGTGGGCGTTACGCTCCTCGTCGCGCTGCCACGGACCGCCGTGATCGCGGCACAGGTAGTACGGACCGGTGTAACCCACCTCGTCGGCAACCTTCTTGATGTCGGCGGCAAAGCGCGTCTGGTCCCAACCGTTGACGTAGCCAGCGCCCATCTCGTCCATATCGACCTGGTTGCGGCTAGCAATAAACATGGGCGGGAAATCCTCGTCCTTGGCAAGCTCGAACACGGCCTGAATCAGGTTGGGGCTCATGGGGCCAATGCCGACCATGGTTGCATGATCGCCGCTGTCCTGCAGCTTGAGCATACCCTGAACGGCCTGGCGGATGGTGAGGTTGGACATTTTGTTCTCCTTCTCCAGAGGATTTTTGACAAAAGTTCCCTGGGACCCAGATGTGGGCCCTATCAGTACGGATGGATTTTGTTGTGTAGGGGCGGTTGTGCGGAGTCAAATCCATCCCTCCGCACAACCGGAATCCTTAAAGGTTTACTTGGCCTGCTTATCGAGCGTGGGCTTCATGGCAATCAGGATTGCAGCGGCGACCAAGGAGCCAATCACGATGTCCAGGCAGTACAGCGCGACGTTGTTGGTGGCCAGGGCGACAATAAAGCCACCATGCGGAACGTAGCAGTCGATGCCCTGGCAGGCGGCAAGCGCCGCGCCCACGGCAGAGCCGATGCAGATGCCGGGCAGGGTGTGGCCAAGATCCTTGACCGCGAAGGGGATAGCGCCCTCGGTAATGCCGATGCAGCCCATGAACAGCGCGGAGATGCCCATCTGACGGTCAGCGTCATCGAACTTGTTCTTGGCGATGAGCGCGGCGAGACCACAGGCGATCGGGGGAATGGCGACGGCGACGCGGAACATACCGTTGGGGCCGTAGATGCCGGAGGCCATGATGGCCATGGTAAAGGTCGAAGCGGTCTTGTTGATGGGGCCGCCCATATCGAAGGCGGTCATAACACCAATGACCAGACCCAGGACGACGGCGGAGCCGCCTTGCAGGCTACCGAGCACGCTGGTGAGCCAATCCATCACGAAGCCAAGCGGCGTGGCCAGAATGTAGATGTAGGCCATGCCCAGGACGAGCGAGGTCAGAATTGGGATGATCAGGATGGGCATGATGGTCTGGATGGTGTTGTTGACCTTCCAGGTCTTCATCCAGCGGACAAAGTAACCGCAGATGACAGCCATGATCATGGCACCCAAGAAGCCGGTCGAAACGCTGTTGCCACTCGGGGTGACGACGGCGTTGTTAACCAGGTAGCCCAGGACGAAGCCAGGGGCAAGTGCGGGCTTGCCGGCCATCGAGTAGGCGATGTATGCCGCAAGCACCGGAATCATCATGGAAATACCGGCCATACCGATGGTATTAAGGCTCACCATCAACGGGTTGGTGACCTCCATACCACTAGCACCGGCAGTACCGGATGCCAACGAGAAGGCGAGGAACACGCCACCGATAACGACAATGGGGATAAAATAGGAAACGCCGGTATTGAATGCATTGAGCAGCGTCTTACCAGGATCGGCAAAGATAGACTGCTTGGACGCCGGTGTCGGGGCCTGCGGGGCAGCGGAGACGGCCTTCTTCTCTGCCTTGGCCTCGGCCTTGGGCGCGTCAACGGCGCCACCCGTCGCCTTGATGATCTCAACGGCCTGGTCGATGATCTTCACCGGATCGGCGATTACATCCGAGGTGCCGACCTTCAGGAACTTGCCCTCGGCCATCTTCTGCTCAAAACGATCCTCGTTCTCGACGCCCACGTCGACGGACTCGAGCACCAGGTCGGCGGAATCCACGTCTTCCTGCGTCAGCTCGTTCTCGATACCCAGGCCACCCTGAGCCTCGACCTTGCACTCGATGCCACGGGCGGCGCATTCATCCTGAATCGCCTTCTGGGCCATATACGTGTGGGCAATACCCACGGTACAGGCGGCAACGCCTACGATCTTCATTGCTTCCCTCTTTTCATAGAGTTGCGTGCGCAAGACACCGTTTGCGGAGGTCTCCGGAGCATCCCCTGCCGTTTGGACTTGCTGTCTTTTCGACAAGACCAATATAGGTGCTCGTTTTTCTTAATGCCAGCTTATTTCGGTAAACGCGCAGGTCAGAGCGTTGGTTATGCTACTTGGTTATGCGTTTAACCAAAAATAAATCCTGCGATTTCACCCTCGATTTCAAAAGTCAAGAAGTATTTGATTTTCTCGGTAGACGGCAGATGCGCATGCCGGTCACAAATTTCGACCCCACCCGTATACCGCATTTGTTGCATACTCATATGAAAGGAAAAAGTCGCTCACCGAAGCGCATCCCTCACCAAGACTCAAAGTCATCATGTTGGAAAATGCTCATCTGTCGGAAGGAGTCGCTGTGGCAAAACAGCGCGTTACGATCGCAGACGTCGCTCGAGAGGCGGGAACCTCGACGGCAAGCGTCTCGTATTACCTCAACGACAAACGAGAAAAGCTTAGCGAGAAGACGCAGGCAAAGATTGCGCGCGTCATCAAGGAACTCGGATACGTTCCCAACGCCCAAGCGCAAACGCTCACCGGCAAGCAGACCCACGTCATCGCCATCATCATTTTGGATAACACCAACAAGTGGGCGGGCCTCGTCCTCAACGGCATGGAACAAGTCATGCTCCCCGCGGGCTACCAGACGGTCGTTTGCACGAGCAACTTTAACCCCGAGACCGAGCTCATGTATGTCGACAAAATGCTCTCGCTGGGCGTCGATGGTTTTATCATCCAGCCCACGGCAAATTTCAAGGCCGTCCACGACCGCATCAAGCGCGCCGGCAAGCCCGTCGTCTTTTTTGACGCGGCCATCTACAGCCCAGGCACCAGCTGGATCAAAACCAACCTCTACGACGGCGTGTACAATGCCACGCAGGCGCTTCTCGATGCCGGCTACGAGGACTTTTTCTCCATTGCCGCCAACATGACCGAAATGCGCACCCGTATGGAGCGTTTTCAGGGGTATGCCGAGGCGCTGGCAGCGAACGGACAGCTCTACAAAGCGATTCCCATCGACCACAACAAGCCGTCGGTCAGTGAGCTTACCGAGTACTTTAAATACAAGCTCAACCCCGCCAAGCGAACCCTTATCTTCGTGCAAAATCAGTGGGCACTTCCCCGTGTCTACAAGGCCCTCCAGCCCATGGCCCATCTACTTCCGCAGCAAATCGGTCTTTTGGGACTCAACTGCGAAGACTGGACCAACCTCACCACGCCGACCGTCTCCACGATCATCGAGCCCGTCGACCAGGAAGGCAGGGAGGCGGCCGAGATGCTCCTCGCACTACTCGATGGCAGCAGCATGCCCGGTGAGCAGCGCATTCTCGAATGCAAACTCAATTGGCTCGGCTCCACCTCAATCTAGCCATAAGCCCAACATGGGGGCAAATGGACCAGCGGCATTTGTCCCAAATCTTAAGTATTTGTTCGACAGAACGGCCTCTGCCGGCTCCTGCTAGACTGGTAGATTCCCAACCGTCCATCCAGGAGCCTCAATGTCGCGCAAGTCCGTCTACAAGCAAGTACTTTCCATCGGCACCGCCGTGGTGCTGGGGTTTGCGCTGTTCACGGGGTCGCTCGATGGGGCGCCCAAGTTGCTGTCGCCGCAAAGCGATGAGCAGGCAGCGGCTCTGGCCGAGAAGCAAAACGAGAGTCCCAGCCGTACCGACGACGAAGCGGACTTGGTCGCACGGCTCGAATCGGGAACAGCGAGCTCCGAGGACTCTCAAAATAGCCAAGACTCTGGCGATGGCTCCGAATCCACCGCGACCAACACCAACGGCAGCGTTGCTTCCGCGGACAGCGTCGCCACCCCCATCGACGAGGTCGAAAACCCCGACCTCAACCGCGCCCGCGGTGTTTATCTCAGCAGCATTCCCGACTACGCCGGCAACCCCTACGTTGCCCTTCGCGCCGACAGCACGCACCCGCTCGGCACGCCGTCATTCACACTCGATGAATACGATCGTGCCACCGAAGAGGGCTGCTTTAAGAAATTCTCCAAGCTCGACAGTCTGGGCCGCACCCGCAAAGCGCTTGCCTGCGTGGGCCCCGAATCGCTCGGTCAAGGCAAGCGCGGGGATATCTCGCGTATCCACCCCGCCGGATGGCACCAACAGCGCTACGACTTTATTCCGGGTCAAAGCCTCTACAACCGTTGCCACCTCATCGCCTGGTCGCTCTGCGGCGAAAACGCCAATCGCAAGAATCTCCTCACCGGCACGCGCTATCTCAACGAAACAGGCATGCTGCCGTTTGAAGAGCAGATCCTCGACTATATCCACGACACGGGCAACCATGTGCTCTACCGCGTCACGCCCATGTACAACGAAGAGGAACTCGTCTGTCGTGGCGTTCGTCTGGAAGCACAATCGATCGAGGACCACGGCAAGACCCTGTGCTTCCACGTGTACTGCTACAACCTGCAGCCGCACGCGCAGATCGACTACGCCACCGGCCGCAACCAGGCCTCGGGGGACTAGCCCCCAACCGCGACATGAATCGATTTGCAGCCCCAGGGATCAAATAAGGCCGCCCGGTTACCCAGGGCGGCCTTTTCGTCAGCACCTACATTGCAGGCAAAACCACACGTTACTTGGCGCGGCCCTCCTCATAGCGCTCGACCAGCTTGGCCTGAACGTCATAGGGCACCTGCTCATAGCCTGCGGGCTTCATGGTAAAGTCGCCCGTGCCGCGCGTGATGGAGCGCAGGCGCGTCGAATAATCCGTCAGCTCGGCGAGAGGCGCCTGCGCGATAACCACGGTGTCGCCACGCTCATCGGTCTCCATGCCCGTCACGCGACCACGCGAGGCCGAGATGTCGCCCATCACGGCGCCGGCGTAGCTCTCGGGGATAGTCACCGTGATTTCCTCGATGGGCTCCAGTACCACCGGATCGGCATCGGCGCACGCCTTGCGCAGGCCGATGCGAGCCGCCGCGCGAAACGCCATCTCGTTGGAGTCGACACTGTGATACGAGCCGTCATACACCGCGACGCGAATGCCCGTGAGCGGATAACCGGCAATAATACCGTCCTTCATGGTCTCCTGGACGCCCTTGTCCACGGCGGGGATGAGCGAGCGCGGGATGCGGCCACCCACAACCTCGTCAACAAACTCATAGCCGTCGCTCGTGCCGTCGGGCCCAATGAGCGGCTCCACGCGCAGCCAGCAGTCGCCGTACTGACCGGCGCCGCCGGTCTGCTTCTTGTGGCGACCCTGGGCGCTTGCCGTGCGGCGGATGGTCTCGCGATACGGAATGCGGATCGGCACGCTTTTGGCCACGACCTTGGTGCGATCCTCCAAACGGTTGAGCAGCACCGAAACCTGCGCCTCGCCCACGGCGGAGATGATAGTCTGGCCCGTCTCCTCGTCACGGTCGATGCTCATGGTCGGGTCTGCCTTGCAGGCCTTCTCGATAAACGTGTAGAGCTTCTCTTCGTCACCGCGGTTCTCGGCCTCTATGGCAATGCGGTACTGCGAGTTGGGGAACTTAAACGCCGCCGCCTCGACCTTACCGGTAATGGAGAGCGTGTCACCCGTCTCTGCCGCCAACTTGGGCGCCACGATAATGTCGCCAGCATAGGCGTGACCGACCTCGGTCATGTCGCGGCCGCACATCACATACAGGTGAGCCAGACGATCGCTCTTGCGGGTACGCGCGTTGACCAGCTCAAGGCCCGGCTCAAGCGTGCCCGTCAGTACCTTGATAAAGCTGATGCGACCCTGCTGCGGATCGGCCAGCGTCTTAAACACAAACGCCACCGGACGGTCATCGTCACTCGAGATCTTAAGCGAATCACCGTCGATGAGCGGCATCTCGCCGTAGTCGGTCGGCGCCGGGAAGTACGTGGCGATGTCGTCCATCAGCGAGTTGACGCCCTGCTCCTTAATGCAATCGCCCGCAAAGACCGGCACAAAGATGCGCTCGGCGATCGCCTTAGACAGCAGGCCTTCAAGCTCCTCCTGCGTCAGCGTCTCCTCGCCTTCCAGGTATTTCATCATCAGCTCGTCGTCAGCCTCGGCCACCAGCTCGCACAGATGGTCATGGGCCTCCTCGGCCTGGGCACGATACTCCTCGGGAATCTCCGACTCAACGGCCTCGGCGCCGTTGCAGTGGCGCGCCTTCATGCGCACCAGGTCGATGATGCCGTCAAAGTCCTCGCCCTCGCCCCAGGGAAGGGTCACGGCGCCCAGTCGTGTACCAAAGCGCTCCTGCAGCAGGTCCATTGTGGTCGCAAAGCTGGCCTCGGAGCGCGACAGGCGGTTTACGAACACCGCACGCGCCAGACGCAGGTCCTCGGCGGCATACCAGAGCTTAACCGTCGTAGGCTGCGGGCCGGCCTCGGCGTCGACCACAAACAGAGCCGTCTCGCAGACGCTCATCGCGGCAAAGGCGTCGCCGATAAAATCGGGGTAGCACGGGGCATCGAGCACATTGATGCGCGCGCCCTTCCAGTCGATCGGCGCGATGGTCGTCGAGATGGAAAATGCACGCTTGACCTCTTCGGGGTCATAGTCGAGCGTGGGCTTGGTGCCGTCGTGGCCGCCCAGGCGGGCGGTCTTGCCGGAAAGGTGGAGCATGGCCTCGGCGAGTGAAGTCTTGCCCACCCCGCCTTGGCCTACGAGCACCACGTTCCTTACGTTACCGGTCTTGGGAGCACCCATGATGACCTCCTTGCAGGGCCGCGCGCAATGCGCGACGCCAACGGGGAGAGTTCGCGGTCGGTGCCGTCCCGGGAGCAGCATGGTCGGCAGCCGAGCCGACTCACCCTCCAAATGTCCTATGCCACCACCCTACCCTCACGGACGGCTGTCCATGCATACCTTTCGGCACACGTATGAATACAGGCGGCGAGAGGAAGAGACAAGCTTGTGGGGCAATTATTGAACCCCGTCGATGTAAACAAAAAGCCGCCACAGACCGTAAGACCTGTGGCGGCTTCGCCTCAATTAATAGTTGAGTAAATACCTGAGTCTATCCCTCGATACGGCTCAAGAACTCACGCGTGCGCTGCTCGCGCGGATGGTCGATAACCTGCTCGGCAGGTCCCTCCTCGACAATGCGACCGCCGTCCATAAAGACCACGCGGTCGGCAACATCGCGCGCAAACTGCATTGCGTGGGTCACGATCACCATCGTCATGTTCTGCGCAGCGAGGTCCTTAATGACACGCAGCACCTCGGCCGTCAGCTCGGGGTCGAGCGCCGAGGTCGGCTCGTCAAAGAACAGGATCTCCGGGTCGAGCGCTAGGGCGCGGGCAATACTCACGCGCTGCTGCTGACCGCCCGAAAGCTCACACGGAACCTTGTTCTCGTTGCCCACAAGCCCCATCTGAGCAATTAATTCATGCGCACGAGCTTCCGCCTGCTCGCGCGGGCGCTTAAGCACGCGGATCGGCGCGTCGATGATGTTTTTCATCACGGTATAGTGCGGGAACAGGTTGTAATTTTGGAACACCAGGCCGAATCGCGAGCGCGCCTGCTTGGGCACATCGCCCTTCGCATAGACCGCGCCCGAACCCGCATCCGTCGCAACGGCAAGGTCGCCAAACGAGAGCGAGCCTCCGTCGAGTGTCTCGAGCAGCGTGGCACACCGCAGCAGCGTGGACTTGCCGCCACCCGAAGGCCCGATAATCGCCACGACCTCGCCACGCTTCACCTCAAGCGAGATATCCTTGAGCACCTCATTGCCGCCAAACGCCTTACGCGCGTTCGCTATATTCATTACCGTTCCGGACACGGGAACCTCCATGTGTTTAAAAAGTCAGCGAGCGTGTGGCTGGCGAGACAATGTGCTCCGAAAGAGGAGCGCCGCGTACTTCTGTACGCAAGCGACGGTTTGAGGAGCAGATTGGCCGTCAGGCACGCGCGCAGCGTCGAGCAGTCCGCCGTTCGTTAGAACGGCGGAACGATCTAGTCATGATAATAGTCCAGCTTCTTTTCGGCGGCGCCCAGCAGCATCTCGACGACGAAGTTAAAGACCCAGTAAATCAGCGCCGCGATCGCAAACGGCACCATGCTCACCTGCGAGGCGACCAGCGCCTTGGCCGTCGAGAACATCTCGCCCACACCAATGGCAAACGCCAGCGACGTGTCCTTGACCAACGTGATGATCTCATTGCCCATCGCCGGCAAAATGCGCTTGGCGACCTGCGGCATCACGATATACAGAAACGTCTGCAGACGCGAGTAGCCCAGCACCTCGGCAGCCTCGTATTGACCGCGCGGAATGGACTGCAGGCCCGAGCGATAGATCTCGGCAAAGTAACCGGCGTAGTTGATGATGAACGCCACGACGCACGCCGTCCACTTGGAATCGGGCGTGAGCGAAATGCCAAACACGTAGTACGGGGCAAAGTAGATGGCAAACATCTGCAGCATGAGCGGCGTGCCGCGCATCACCGAAATATAGATGCGCGCAATCCAGCGGAGCGGCGCGATTTTGCTCATGCGCATAAACGCCACGGGGATTCCCAGCGGAATCGACCCCAGCAGCGTCAGCACAAACAACTGCAAACTGACCAAGAATCCCTGGCCAAGCATCTGCATCATGACCTGAATAGACAACCTAAGCTCTCTTTCGCGACAACAGAACAGCAAACCCAATGCTAAAGCGGGTTTTCCAGGTGCTCGAGTTTGCCGTGAAAGAGGAGCGCCGCGTACTAAATGTACGCAAGCGACGGTTTGAACGGCAAAATCGGGTGCCTGGGAAAGCCGCTATTTCAGAACCCAGTTGTCGAAGGAAAGACCGTATTCTGCATACTTGTCGCACAGGTCCTTGACCGTGCCGTCCTCGTAGAGCGCCTTGAGCGACTCGGTCACGGCATCGGCGGACTTGGTGTCGCCCTTCTTAAAGCCGACGGCGTAGTGCTCGCTGGACAGCGGCTCATCAAGCTGCGTATAAGCATCGGGCTTGGCGGCAAGCTGATACTGGGCAATCGAAAGGTCGCAAGCCACGGCATCGACCGCGCCGCTCTCGAGCTGCATAAAGGCCGTGTTGTACTCGCCGATGGTATCGAGCGTGGCAAACGTCGCCGCCAGATCCTTCTGGTCACCCTCGAGCACATCCTGCGCAGCGGAATCGGTCTGGGTAATCACGGTCTTGCCGGCAAGATCGTCCCAGCTCTTGATGCCCGCATCCTTCTTTACCACCAGCACCTGCTCGTTGAGCATGTACGGCTCGGAGAACGTGTAGTCGTCCTCGCGACCCTCCATGGTAAAGCCGTTCCAGATGCAGTTGATGGCGCCGGAGTTGAGCAGCGTGTCCTTGGCATCCCAATCGATGGCCTCGTATTTGACCTCCCAGCCCTGCTTATCGGCAACAGCCTTGGCAAGATCGAGATCAAAGCCGGTGTACTCGCCATCGTCGCCCACAAAGCCGTACGGAGGATAGGACTTATCAAAGCCCACCACGAGCTTCTTGGACTCCGCAGCGCCCTTCACATCCTTGGCCGCGGCAGAGCCAGCAGCGGAGCCCTTGCCGGCACCACCGCCGCAACCAACAAGACCAAGGCCCAGCACCGTGGCGAGCGAGCCGGCTAGACCAACAAACTGACGACGAGACATTTCAGTATTCATAGTATTCCCCCTTGATGGCACTTTAGTTAGGTAAAGTGAGTCATGTAACGTTCAGAATCATACACTTTAGTGAGATGGAGTACAAGGGAGTTGTTGCCCGGCGTGGGCGGGGAGCGGCGCGGGATTAAGTTTCCTGCTCTACAGTCCTGCGCAAGACGGAAAGCGCGCATGGAGCACTAGGTTGGAGCACCCGGAATGCCGGCAGCCGTCACGGTATTTAATTTGCTGCTCTACAGTCCTGCTCACGACGGAGGCCACATTAAGTGGCCTCCTGTTCGTGCGGAACTCGCGACAAATTAAATACCGTGACGGCTGCCGGCATTCCGGGAGACAACGTGCTCGGGACCTTAAATAGGCGTCCCCTCCAATCGGGCACGTTGAATGCACGGTACAATTACTTCGGACTTTTCTTTTATTTAATAGTGGGGTTAATTCATGGCAGAATCTCGTGTGGAGCGTAGGGCTCGTCGTGCTTTGATTGAGGCGGCTGAGGGGTCGGAGGAGAAAAAATCTTCTAAGAAATCTAAATCGTCTAAGGATGCGAAGGGTAAGTCGGCCAAGGGCAAGGCTAAGGCCAAGCGTCCCGGCTCTCGTCGGGGCGGGGATAAGGCGCCTCAGACTCGCTCCAAGCGTCCGCGTAACGATTCGGCTTCGTCTGCGCGTAAGGCTGTGGATCCCAAGTCGCCTTGTTCCATCATGCGGGCTTGCGGTGGGTGCACGGCGCTCAATCGTCCTTATAAGAAGCAGCTCGCCGCCAAGCAGGCTGCTATGGAGGAGCTTTTTGCTTCGCTTTGTGAGCGTGAGGGCATTGCTGTAGATCCTATTCGTGGCATGGGTGTCACCCTGGGCGACCCGGGCAAATATCCTGCGCCGCGCGGTTTTCGTCATAAGGCTGCCACTCCCTTTGCTCCCGGTAAGGAGGGCGCCGTCCGTTGCGGTTTCTTTGAGCGCGGCACGCACAAGATCGTTGCCGTACCCGAATGCCCCGTCGAGGCACCAGGCGCCCGTCAGATTCTCAACGGCATCGCACGCGAAGCTGAGCGGCTGCATATTCCCGCCTTTAATGAGGACAAACATCTTGGTTTGCTTCGCTATGCCGTCGTCCGCTGCGGTTGGCGCACCGACCAGGTCATGGTCACGCTCGTGACCGCTCAGCGCGACTTGCCGCATGCGCAGGAGTTCTTTGAGGCTGTCGCCGCACTCGATCCGCGCATCGTCACCGTCGCCCAAAACATCAACGGACGCCCCGGCAACGCCATCCTCGGCGAGGAAACCCGCATCGTGCATGGCGCCGAATGCATGCGCGACCAGCTGCTCGGCTGCGAATTCGACATCTCCCCCACCGCGTTTTATCAGACCAACCCGCAACAGACCGAGCTGCTCTATCAGCTCGCTATCGACGGCATGGATTTGCACCAGGGCGATGTGCTCATGGATGCCTACTGTGGCAGCGGTACCATCGGTCTTTGCGCAGCCAAAGCCGCCCAGAACAAGGGTATCGGCATTATGCTGCTCGGCGTGGAGCGCAACCCGGCGGGCATTGCCGACGCACGTCGCAATGCCGAGCTCAACGGCCTCACCCGCAGCGCTTGGTTTATGGCCGACGACGCCACCGATTACATCCTGGACGCCGCCGACAACAACGAGCGGATCGATGTCCTTTCCATCGACCCGCCGCGCGCCGGCTCCACCCCCGAGTTCCTCGAAGCCGCCTGCGCACTCAAGCCGCGCCGCATCACCTATATCAGCTGCAACCCTGTGACCCAAGAGCGCGACCTGCACCAGCTCCTCGACGGAGGCTATCGCCTGCTCAAGATCACGCCCGTCGACATGTTCCCCCATACCGACCACACCGAGACCGTAGCGGTCCTCGAGCGCCGCTAATCCACCCCGGTAGATTTTCGAGACAAGAAAGGGGGCGGCCCGTCTGGACCGCCCCCTTCGCTTGGTTTATGAACTCCGCTACATCCCCTTGCGCAGGTCACATACGCCGGCTGCCGCCATCTCGCGCAGCAGCGTCTCGCGGTCGCGCGTCACGATCAAATCCAGCGGGAAGTGAATCTCGTCGAGCATCTTGCGCGCGTGATCGAGCTTGCCAATGGCCATGCCAATGTGGGCATCGGTCGACACGCCAATACCCACGCCCAGCTCGGCGCAGCGCTCGGCGATCTTGCGGCATACGGCCCAATGCTCAGTGTCGACACCGTGTTCAAGACTATGGTTATTGATCTCGATAATCTTGTGCTTGGCCTTGGCCGCCAGCAGCACCTCATCGATATCGAACGGCACGCCCGAACGACCCGCATGCCCCAGCATGAACACCTTGGGGTGCTCCAGGGCATTGATGTACATCTGGGTCGTTTGGGCGAGCGTCGCGCCTTCGGCAAACTGCGGGTTATGCACGCTTGCCACCAAATAATCCAAATTACGCGTCACCAAATCGAACAGCGAATGCTCACGACTATACGAATCGCCGGCGATATCGAGCGAAACGGGAATGTCTTCGCCAAACAAGCTGCCGTCCAGCGAAACGATATCAGCCTCGGCACCACGCAGCACCAGCACGCCGCTCCAAATGCGCGGCCAGATATCCTGGTTAATAAAGAATTGGAAACTGCGCAGGTCATTGGGACAAGGCGTAACCATCGAGCTTAAATGATCGGCGGAACCGAGCACCTGAAGGCCGCGCTCCGCCGCCCAATAGATGTTCTCCTCGATGGTTGAGTACGCATGCGCAGAGAACATCGTATGAGTATGAATATCACAAGAAAGAAGGTAGGGCATCGGGTCTCCTTGTCCAGTATGGCCGTCGCGTATATTCATTGTACGCATAGCTTTCGGCAGTCGTAAAACTGCTTCATCCCAATCACACAACGGCATAGACAACGGGGTCTGGCTTAAAACCAAACCCCGTTTCACGTAAAACATTGTAAGCAGAGCGCTTTACTTTCGACGATATTCGTCGGCCAGTTGCTTCCAGGCAGGCAACGAATTGACGATGGTCTCGTAGCTCACACAGTAGCCAAGGCGGAACCAGCCCGGCATGCCAAAACTATCCGAAGGCACCGCGAGCAGTTCGTACTTCTTCGCGCGCTCGCAGAACGCATTCGCATCGGGCTCCAGCGCCTTCACCCACAAGTAGAATGCACCATCCGGCTCAACATAGGTGTAGCCGTACTCCGCTAGTGCATCGGTAAGCGCGGTGCGGTTGCGCGCATAGGCCTCGACATCACTCGGCTCATCGATGCAATCGATGGTCACGCGCTGGAAGAGCGCCGGTGCACACACGAAGCCCAGCGTACGGGCGGCACCGGCAACGGCGGGCATTAGACGAGCTGCCTGAGGATTCGTATTGGGAACCAGGATCCACCCGACGCGCTCGCCCGGTAGCGAAAGCGACTTGGAATACGAGTAGCACACGATGGTGTGCTCGTAGATCGAAGGCACCCAAGGCACCTCGGCGCCATAGACAATCTCGCGATACGGCTCATCCGAGATAAGCATAATCGGGTTCTCGGGATCGCGCTGAGCGTTGGCCTCGCGCAGAACATTGGCCAGTCGCGTCAGCGTGTCGCGTGTATATACGGCACCGGTCGGATTGTTGGGTGAGTCGATAATGACGGCAGCGGTCTTGTCGGTAATCGCCTTGAGCACGTTATCCACGCTCAGCTGGAACGAATCTTCATCGGCGAGCGCCTCGACACACGTACAGCCGGCCTTCTCAATCCACACGCGATACTCCGGGAAGTACGGGGCGATAACAATGACCTCGTCACCCGGGTTCGTAACGGCATTGAGCGTGCAGGTGAGCGAAGCCGCCGCGCCCACGGTCATAAAGACATCCTTGCCCTCATAGCTCGTACCGAATCGACGGTTAAGCGACTCAGCCACGGCGGTACGGCATTGCGGCAGGCCCGGAGCGGGCGTATAACCGTGCAGCTGGTCACTCGGCAGCTCCAAGGCCTTCTTAATGGACTCCGCGACGGCAACGGGAGCAGGAACGCTCGGATTGCCCAGCGAGAAATCAAACACGTTTTCCGCGCCGATTTGCGCCTTGCGCTCAAGGCCATAGCTAAAAATCTCGCGGATGATGGAGCTTTCCGCACCGCGAGCATACATAGTTTCGTTGATCATCTGTTCCCCTTTCGCATAGGCGCTATTGTACGCTTTAGTCGGGCAAAGCGCCGCAGCAATGTTGATTGGGGACAGACTTAAATGCGTGAAAACGCTCATTTAAGTCTGTCCCCAATCAATGAAGAAAAAGCCTCCGCAGGTTTCCCCGCAGAGGCTTTCGCCACAAAGACTATTTGTCGTCGTCGGTGTCGGCACCGGCATTGACGGCATCGCCATCGCCAGCATCATCGGATGCGGCTTCGGCATCCTCCTGCATGGCCGCCTGCGCAAAAGCCGCGGCATCGGCCGCCAGCTCCTCCTCGCTCATGCGAGGCGTGCGCTTCTTGGTCGGCATGCCGGCCGCCTTGGCATTGCGCTCCTCCTTGGCAGCCAGGATATCGCCCTCGCGCTCAAGGTAGGCGTCCCACTCGTTGTCGAGCAGGGCGTTCACGGCGTCGCCCTCGACGGTCTCGCGCTCAAGCAGCACCTTCGCCATCAGATCGAGCTGATCGCGGCGGGCATCCAGGATCTCGACCGCACGGCGATGGGCCTCGCGCATAATGCGCTGAACCTCGATATCGATGCGGCGCGCCGTCTCCTCGGAGTAATCCTGGTGATCGGCGTAATCGCGGCCCAGGAACACCTGATGTTGCGCCTCGCCAAACACTTGCGTGCCCAGCTCCTCGCTCATGCCCAGGCGCGTGACCATCTCGCGCGCCATCTTGGTTGCGCGCTCCAGATCGTTGCTCGCGCCCGACGTGATGTCGTCGCACATGAGTTCCTCGGCAACGCGACCGCCCAAGAACACGGCGAGCTCGTCGAGCATCTCGTTCTTGGTCTTGAGGAAGTGATCCTCCTGCGGAAGCTGCAGCGTGTAGCCCAGAGCCTGGCCGCGGCTGACAATCGAAATCTTATGAACCGGATCGGAATGCTCCAGGATGTGGCCCACCAGGGCGTGACCGCTCTCGTGGTAGGCAATCGTGGTGCGCTCGGCCTCGGTCATCACGCGACCCTTGCGCTGCGGACCGGCAATCACGCGCTCCATCGACTCCTCGACCTCGTCCATCGAGATCACGGAACGATGGCGGCGGGCAGCCAGCAGCGCAGACTCGTTGAGCAGATTTGCCAGATCGGCGCCGGTGAAGCCAAAGGTCATCTGGGCGAGCTTCTCAAACTTCACGTCCTCGTCCATCGGCTTGTTCTCGGCATGCACGCGCAAGATCTGCTCGCGGCCCTTCACATCCGGACGGTCGACCGTAACCTGACGGTCAAAACGACCGGGACGCAGCAATGCCGGATCCAGGATATCAGGACGGTTGGTCGCGGCGATCAGGATGACCGACTCGCTTTCCTCAAAACCGTCCATCTCGACCAGCAGCTGGTTGAGCGTCTGCTCGCGCTCGTCGTGACCGCCGCCCAAGCCAGCTCCGCGCTGACGTCCCACAGCATCGATCTCGTCAATAAAGATGATCGACGGGGCCTGGGACTTGGCCTCCTTAAAGAGGTCACGCACGCGGCTGGCGCCGACACCCACGAACATCTCGACAAAGTCAGAACCCGAGATGCTAAAGAACGGCACGCCCGCCTCGCCGGCAACGGCCTTGGCCAGCAGCGTTTTACCGGTGCCCGGAGGGCCCACCAGCAACACGCCACGCGGGATCTTGGCACCCAGCTTGCGATAGCGGTCCGGGTCGCTCAAGAAGTCACGAATCTCTTCGAGCTCCTCGACCGCCTCGTCCACACCGGCAACGTCCTCGAACTTGACCTTGGGGCGCGTGGCCTCGTTGGTCTTGGCGTTGGTCTTGCCAAACTGCATGTTCCTGTTGTTGGCACCCATCATCTGGCGCATAAAGTAGAACATGATGGCAATCAGGGCAATCGTCGGTAGCACGCTCATCGCCAGGTCGCCCCAAAAATCGGGATCGTTGGTGTTGACGATGTACTTGGTATCGGGGTGCTCCGCCATAAGCTCGGCAAGCGAATCGGAGCCGACATAGGTCGAGGAGAAGCTTTTGAGCTCGCTCGTATCGCCCTTGTCCTTTTTTGTCTTCCAGTAATGACCCGCCACGCTTCCGTCTTGAACCGTATAGGTCAAATCTTCGACGCGATCCTGCTTAATGGCGTTGACCATCTCGCTCGTCGCGAGCTTTACGGTATTGCTGGAATTGGCAAAGCCGGAGCCCATGTTAAAGAAGGCATAGCCCAGAAGCGCGCAAGCCAAAATAAAATACAGCCAGCCCGTACGCGTGGGCTTCTTGCCTCCGGGCATCCCCGGGATCTTAGGCTCCCGGGGAGTCTGGGAATTGTTATCGTTACGGTCGTCGGGCATCTTACGAATAAACCTCCGGTTTCAAAATGCCCAGATACGGAAGGTTGCGATAGCGCTCGGCATAGTCGAGGCCGTAGCCCACCACAAAGGCATCGGGGCAATGGGTTCCAACATACTTGGGCGTGACGGCCGAGGTACGGTCCTCAACGTCCTTCCACAGGAAGGCGGCGACCTCCAGCGAGGCGGGCTTGCGGCTCTCGAGGTTCTTCATCAGATACTTGAGCGTCAGGCCCGAGTCCAGAATGTCCTCGACGATCAGCACGTCGCGACCGCGGATGTCGATATCCAGGTCCTTAATGATACGCACGATGCCCGAGGACTTCACACCGTCGCCATAGCTCGAAACAGCCATGAAATCGATGTTGGTCGGCAGCTCGATCTTGCGCATCAGGTCGCCCATAAAGACCACGGCGCCGCGCAGGACCGCAATCAGCACCAGATCCTTACCCGCGTAGTCGCGAGTAATCTGCTCGCCTAGGCGAGAGACGATACCGTCGATATCCTCCTGCGTAAACAGAACCTTCTCGATATCCGGATGTTGAGAAGCCATGACAACCCTTTCTTGTGCTTATCGCCCACACACCGCCGTATGGACGCGAACTACACATTCTAGCAGCGCACGGGGTATATTTACCAGCCCGTGCGCCATCAGCGCGGGAATACCGTCAACGTCGCACAGAATAGCTGGCGTGGGACGCTATTCCGCATCGACCACACGAAGCAGATACGCCACGCGCGTTGCGGCCGTGCATTTAAAACGCTCGTCCGTGCGAACGCCTGCGACCCATACTACGGCACCTCCCGGAGCCGTTCTTACCACAGGAACGCCTGCGCGCTCAGAAACGGGAATACGAGCCTCGTTGAGCAGGTCGGATACCTTCTTACTTCGCCCACTCATGCCCAACGGACACATCACATCCCCCGGCGCGGGACCGTCTACCCACAGACGCGCCAAACGCGCCTCGGCGGGAATCTCCCCGCGCGAGCCGGCGAGCATCCGTTCGTTATCGCGATCGGCAAAGCCCAGCGTCGCAGCATCCACCATCGCGACCACCCCTCCGGCACCCGCGAGTTCGCGGGCACGGCGCACAATATCACACCCCGGCTCGACGGCCATCGGCTCTGCCACAAGAATGCGGCCCGCCCCCAGCGGCAATCGACCGGGAATGGTGACCCAATCGGCAACTAATCCCTCGCGCGCCGCCGGAGCCTTGAATGACAGCATGCCAAACTCCACGCGCGCATCGATTCCCGCCGGCAGCGTGACCGAACCCGAGCCTTCGGCGACACAGGCGAGCACGCGCTCCACATGCCGCATCTCCGGGCGAGCGTCGGGGTCGATACGCTTAATTGCCAGTCGCACCATGCGCCGAGCAATCACCACCTCGGCCGCGGCCAGTCGGCGAGCGTCAAGAACCAGTGCACCCGCCGCCTCCTTACGCAGGCAGCTTCGAAACGCCTGTGCGGAAAGCTGGGAAAGAAAGGCATCCTCATCGCCCAAGATCTCGCAGGCGGCGCCAATCGTCTTACAGACACTCGCGTTGCGCTGCGCCACCACCGGCATCACTCGATGGCGCACATAGTTACGCAAGTATGACACGTCCTCGTTGCTCTCGTCCTCTCGCCACGGCTGACCATGCACCTGCAAATAGCCCACGAGCTCATCATGAGTCAGGTCAAGCAGGGGACGCACCACGATATTCCTCCGGCGAGGAATGCTCGATAGGCCAGCGGGCCCCGAACCCTTAATCGCGTTCATCAAAAACGTTTCCGCGCGATCCGAAGACGTGTGCGCAGTGCAGATACGAGCCGCCGTTCGCGGTGCCCCCGTCTGGACGCAGAGCTCGCGAACATACCTCCGCGCCGCGGCATAGCGCACCTCGCGGGCGGCCGCCTCGATATTGCCCGATTCATCATCAAAATAGGCATGCTCAACACACAGCGGCAAGCCATATTGTGCGCATAGGCCGCGCACGAAGGCCTCGTCGCCATCGGATGCCTCGCCGCGCAGATGATGGTTCACATGCAGCACGTGTAGTCGCTCGCGCGCGATGGGGGCTACACCACGCCCATCCAGAATATCCAACTTTGATGTGCATGCCATAAGGAGCAAAGCCGTCGAGTCCGCACCACCTGATACCATGAGCACCACGGGGGCAGCCGTCTGCCGAGTTGCCAGGGCCCTATCATCGGCCCACGATGCAGCATGGTGTCCATAATGCTGAGATACCGTTGGCATTTGCTTCCTCCTCTATTCGTTCGCACCCATTGTATCCTTTGGAATATTATGTCTCGTCTGCACCTTCATATCCTTGGCAGCGGCTCAAAAGGCAACTGCGCGCTCATCGAAGGCCCCCGAGGGCTCATCATGATTGACGACGGTCTTTCTCGCCGCGAGACATTAAAGCGCATGGCAGAACTGGGGCTCTCGGCAGTCAACGTCTCGGCTCTTCTCATCACTCATGAGCACAGCGACCACATCAAAGGTCTCGATGTCTGGTGCAAGCACTGGCACGGCCCCCTCTATGCCAGCAGGGGCACACTTTCGAGCAAAGAAAATCTTTCGTATCTGTCTGTCGAGGAGTTCGATCCCGGTGACACCCTATCCATTGCCGGCATCCACGTGCAAACCTACTCAACATCACACGATGTCATCAATCCAGTCGGCTATCGATTCGACACCCTCGATGATTCTATCGGCTTTGCCACCGACACCGGAGAGCTATCGAGCCAAGCCATGAACACCCTCAAAGATTGTCGAGTCCTCGCGCTCGAAAGCAACCACGATGTGACCATGCTGCGCGAGGGAGAATATCCCCGCTTTCTTCAGGAGCGCATCCTGTCTGCAAGGGGGCACCTCTCCAACGACCAAGCCGCCGAAGCCGCGCGCGAACTCGTTACCGATCGCACCGAACAGCTCATTGCCATGCATATCAGCCAAGATAATAATCGCCCGAGCCTTACCGTCAAAAGCTATGCCAAAGCTCTAGCCGCAACCTTGGATGACGAGGTCGGCAGCTCCGCCACCCTTCTCCAAGGATCGCGAAAACTCTCGATACGCCCCGCAAGCCAGCATCGGCCAGCAACCATTCATTAGATTATCCTAGACAGCAAAAGGGGCCGGGAATCGCTTCCCAGCCCCTTTTGTTATCTCTTAATAGCACAGAACGCCAACGAAGTTAGTCAATGGAGATCTTCGTAACGTTCTTCTTCTCGACGATCTTGGGAACCGTAACGGTCAGGATGCCGTCAGCGTACTTAGCCGAGAGGCCCTCGCTCGAAGCGTCCTTTAGATACACGCCACGAGTTGCGCTGTACGAGCTGAACTCCTTCTGCAGGAAGTTCTTGCCCTCGTTCTCCTCGTCTTCCTCGACATTCACGCTAATGGACAGACGGCCCTCGTTAAGCTCGACATCGATATCGTCCTTGGCGACGCCGGTCAGATAAGCCTTGACCTCATAGCCATCGCCCTTATCCTCAACATCAACGGGGAACGCCTTAGAGGCAATAGAGCTGTTCGCCAGATCACTCATATCATCAAACAGATCGAACAACGAGCTTGCAGAGGGACGAACGCCAAAAACCGAACGATAAGGAACCATGCTTGCCATGTTTACCACTCCTTTATAGGACTGCCGAGTCATCTTCTAGGTGACTGGGACTTCTTTTGACGCTCATATATATGCCCACCCGGTGCTCATATATACACCGACTATAAAGTTTTTTGAGTCCAGTACTATAAGCATATCTAAGTGTATTCGACTAAGGTTTTAGGAAGGTTAAGGTTCTTTGAACCAGAGCTTAAATTACGACTATGTCCACAGCTACAAATAACAAGGGGCTTACAATGAGCGCATACGCGTTGTTGGTAACGAGCTAAAGGGCATCATGGACGACCAAAACCAGAACAATATGTTTATGCCGACGCAGGGGGAAGATACTTCCAAGCAGCCGCCACGGTTCCATCGCCCTCACATCTCGCAAGAGCCCATTAATGATCCAGAGCCCGAGTATGTGACAAGAAATCGATATCGAACGCTCGAGGATGCCCAAACGGGGCGTAAGCATATGGGCGTCGCATCGGGCGATCCCGTATATCTGAAAGATACGCCATTATCAAAAAAAAGCGCAATCAATGACGATCCGACGAAAAAGCCCGTAACTCGGCATCAAAGAGGTCCTCGACCTAAGCAAACCTTAACGCATTCGGCTCGTTATCTCGAGACGCCAAAACAAGGGAAAACGATCTTCGTTTCATCAAGTAAACGACGTAGGCAGCATCGACTCCAATTCTTGCTTTTGATCATTGTGATCGTAACAGTTGCCCTTGTGATTCAATTTATTGTCTTTAAATAAAAGCTCATTACCCATAAGCCCAACCGGGTTACAGGTGAAATGCACCTACATTGTGATGTATTAACGCAAAAAGGGGGAGGCCGCGAGGCCTCCCCCTTCTTCAAGTCTTGCGACGGCTCGGT
>ERZ791931.60-NODE-60-length-130328-cov-37.022437_pt1 | contig 130328 bp, 117 predicted proteins | sample MGYA00510127_ERZ791931 | MGnify/ENA primary metagenome ERZ791931 (study PRJEB30046, sample SAMN00792067) | human gut metagenome | study: EMG produced TPA metagenomics assembly of the A metagenome-wide association study of gut microbiota in type 2... | reverse complement strand
CTATGCCTTATCAGTGCCCTTGTAAAATTCTCATATGCAATATTGCCATTCGAAAACATGGCAATAATCTGTGTCCGGAACATTGACATAACCTCTTTGTTGGTCACGGAAACATCGCACTCTGTCCATTCGTTATCTTTCTCCACGTTCTCTGCCTTGATATATCCGACTGCAAGGAGAAGTGACCACAGGCTGTTCTCATCTCCGTCAAGGTACTGGAATGTAATATTCTCGTTGATCACCTTGTGTATTGGTTTTCCTGTCATTAACTGTTCAATCTCATACTTTTTATCATACGGATGTCTGCAGATAATATCCCCGATCAGTTTGTTGCTGCTGGTAAGGATCCAATAAGATCTCAACTGCCGATCATGCATATAGTTCACGATAGACCACGGATTATAAATATCTTTCTGATGACCAATAATGAATCCATCGTACATTTCCTTCACTTTTTTCATATCATCAATATTCTGGCACTTTAATGCATCCATCACCTCCTGCTCGGTGAATCCACAGCAGTCCGTGTAGATATCATCTGTCACAGTGGCGACCAGCAGATTGTTCAGGTCAGAAAAAAGTGAATTCTTCGATACTTTCGTCACTCCGGTGATAATGGCTCTGCCAAGATAGTCATTTTCCTTCAGTGTGTTATGGAATAACTGTCGGCAGGTCGTGATCATCTCATCCCAGTAACCATCCGTATATGCTTCGATCAGAGGTGTGTCATACTCGTCAATGAGCACAATAGGTTTTACACCAAAATGCTTATAGAGAAGTTCGCATAAATATCTTATGGAATTCTCTATATAGCTTGTATCATTATTGAAAAATGCACACTTTGTTTCTTTAAATAATTCTTTGTCCCTATCCGAGAGTCTTGGACTGTCGAGTAAATATTCATGATGTCCATACATTGTTCTCAATTGTCCCATCATTCCCCGGATAGACTGCTTATAATCTACCCCCTTGCAGCCTCCAAAGCTTGTAGAGATCACCGGAGTGCTTCCGAACATACTCCGGCTTCTTTCGTCCTGCCATACCCGCAGCTTATCGAAATATTCCGAATGATCAGCATATCTTGGATCAAAAAACAGTCTTACCGTACTGAGCAGTGTTGTCTTGCCGAATCTTCTCGGTCTGGTGATCAATGTGATCTTCGTTCCTTCCCTGAGCCACTCGGTGATAAAATGCGTCTTATCTACATAAAACTGCTGTCCACAGGTAAAGTCTTCAAAATCCTGATACCCGATCACCACCTTGGCAGAGAGATATGGATTGTGCTTAAGAATGTCCTTCAGTCCCTCCGCATAAGCCGTCAGATGCCTTTTCTCTTCCAACAGCTTTGTGCGCTCCTCAAATTCCATGAACACCTGCTCCCGCTCGGTCAGTTTTACATAATGGCTCACCGATTTCCCGTCAATCGTCCGCTGGATATACGGCTGTTCTTTGCCATTGATCTTCTTATAGGTCAGGGTTCCTTTTGGAAGTTCTTCCAGTCTCCGGTCGATCTCTTCAATTCGTTTCGTTGGATTTGTGGACATAATGTGCTCCTTTCTGCATATAAAAATCGTAGACAATTGCGAAACTCCTTTTTACGTTATGAATATTACGAAAAGTTAACAATATCAACGAAAACACGCTTCCGCTACGTGTCACTCGCAACGGTACTAAGAAGCCAGTCACGACTAACAGTCGTTCCTGCCTTCTAAGAACCGGCGGTTCCCCAGTGTTTTCTTTTGCTCTTGTCAACTTTCCGTAATTTAACTCACGTCTTCTAAGAGTTTCGCAATGGTCTATGTAAAAATGGTTATCAATGGTTATATACATATCATATAACCATCGATAACCATTGTCAATTGTCTTTTAATATTTTCCGAAGCATCGGCTCCTCGTCCAACTGCACCCCTTCAAATTTTTTGTAAAATCTGTCGGCATTCTCGTTGGTAGCACGGATCAGATAATATTGATGGATTTCATGCTTTTCGCAGTCTTTTTCAAACTCTGCAAACAGCTTCCGGGCAACGCCACTATGCCGGTATTCGGGTAAAACATATACCCAATTCACATACGCCATGCGATATCCATCCTGTATACACCCATAAAAATGATACTCAATTCTTCCTACCACCTGATTATTTTCCATCGCAAGAATTGATGTAGACTTTTCATAAAATGAATCCCGAAGCCTTGTCCTGATTCCTTCCTCATCTATCTCTTCCACCGTCATCATATCCGGCTCCTGCTGCATCGCAAGCTTTAAATAGTCAATATACTGCTCTACATTCTGTTCATTTAATCTTTCAAAATACATTTTCTTCCTTACTTTCTAATACCTGTAAATATGGTTCTCCAAAACATACGTTTCACCTGTTCTTGGATCTGTCTTTTCTTCTGACAGTGAATCGAATACAAATCCACATGACAGCTGTAACACTCTGGACGCAGCATTGCCCGTCCGGTTGCAGGCATGGAATTCTTTTGCTCCCAGTTTTCCTGCCTCCTCAAGAAGTGCCGTAAGTATCTGTCTCCCGTAACCTTTTCGCACAAATTCCGGTCCAAGTGCAATACCTGTCTCTTCATAAATGCCCCGTTCCAGTTCGCGCATGCCTGCAAAACCGATTGCTTCACCCGTTTTCTTTAAATACACAAATAACGCATACTTATTCTCCGGTTTTTCTTCAAATGCAATCGTGCGCTTCATTCGATCTTTTGCATCTTCGTCTGTCTCTGTCGGCTGCCAGAGCATATACTTTGCGCTCTCCTTGTGTCTCCACAGGTTATAATAAATTGTCTTCCAGTCCTCAAATTCTGCTTTCTTTAAAATAAGATCTTTTGTTTCTAATTTTACGTCAGAGTAATCTGTTACCATTTTTTCTCTTATACCTCCTCTCTCATTATTTTTCTATGCATTGGTTTCTCGTCCAACTGCACATTTTCTTCCACCCTTATCATCTTTATAATATACTCTGTCGTGCCTTCTTCCAATTCTTTTTCTCCATTTTCCATAAATCCATGTCGGTGATAAAATGCAATCGCTCTCGTATTTTTCTCCAACGCCCACAGGTGATCAGCATCAAACGTTGAAATTGCATACTCCATTAATTTCTTTCCAATTCCACCACTTTGAAAGCATGGATCGACATACAATTTACGGATTTCTGTTCCATGGATTTCCATAAATCCTTTCACAATTCCACATTCATCGGCGACATACAGATTTTCCAGAACTTCCCCTTTTCCGAAATAATGATCTATCATGGATACAACCTGCAATTCTCCAAATGAATACTCTTCCGACTTAAAAATTGGGAAATAATTGATTCTGTTATTAAATACAAAAATTTCTGCGATGCGCGACAAATCTTCTTCTGTTGCTTTTCTGATCATCTCCGGATACCCCTGTCATTTTCTTTTATCTGAATTCAATATAACACACTTTCTGCCAAAATACTTTCTAAAAATCTTATTTAATATTCCTTTTCCAACAACCTTTTTGACACAAATACAGGGCTTTTCATTTTGATCACACAAGCCATAGCGACCACCGCAAGCAGTCCTGATAAGGAAATTTTTCCTTCCAGCCATCCTTCCACTGATACCAGTAAAAAGGAAAATCCAAGAACAATGATTACTTTTATACTGTTACGCACGCAGTGTTTTCTCGCATATGCCGTCTCAAAGAAAAGATACAGTCCATAACCTGTCACTGCGCCTAAAATTATACCAAGTACGATTGACACCGGAATATTTACAAAATCAAGTACATTGGCATGACCACCCTGCGCAATACTTAGAAATGTTGTAAACAATACAATCACAAAAATATCGTCACACGATACGCCCGCCATGATCATCTGTGGAATTGCTTTCTCTGTGCCATATTTTTTCTCCATAAAAGTTACCATTCTTGGAACGACCACCGCCGGAGATACCGCATCGAGCACATACGGTCCCAACACAATTCCGGTGACGAGTATTCCGATGATCCGTGGCAGCTTCAGTTTCTGGCAAATGGCTCCCATTGCAAGCCCTACAATAAAAATAAGTGATAATGATGCTAACATAAATCCTCCTTGTTTTGCTAAGCAAAATGCGACTGCTCTTGCAGGAGCAGAGGATTTAGCCTCCTTATTTTGCTATAGACGCAAAAAAGCTGATGCCTTCTGCGACTATAATTTCAAATAATCGTAGAAGTCATCAGCTATATTCAGCAGTTCTGGTTTCCCTAGGGAGAACTTCATTCCCTCTCATTCGAACTTTATACTACCACCTGTTTTTGGATATGTCAATCGCCATATTTGCTGTACGGATACTGACTGTATCGAAAACTGCAAATCACACTGTAGTTATTCTACCTCAAACACCACAATCCGCTCTCTTTTATTTTCCCCCGGAAACAAATCTCTGCAATCGATTTCATCGGAAAAGATAAGTTCGTCTACTGTCATTAAATAAGAAATGTATTCATCCGAAGGATAATAAAAGAATAAAAACAATTCCCTCGGATTCTCATAATAGGATTCCAACACGCGCGCTAAAACCTTCTTTAATATCTCTATCGAAAATGGATTAAAAAAGTAGATCCGGTCTACCTCTGCCGGAACCGAAAACTGCACGGCATCTGCAAGTACAAATTCTGTCCGCCCTGCCGCAACCCCCTGTTCTCTGTTTTCTACCGCTTTCTCATAAATCCGCTCGTTGTATTCCACACCGATCGTGTGACAGCGTGTCTGATAAGAAAGAAAAAAATCAGCTCTGCCTTTGCCACAGCCATAATCTAAAAGTGTATTTTCCTTGCAAATCAGCCCGGAATTAGCAAACCGCTCTAACACCGTATATGGCGTCGGTTCATACGGATATCGGTACTGATCTGAATTGGAATCATCACGTCCGGTTGTGTGAATCTGTAGTAATTTATCCCATTTCTGTTCTTCATCGTTTTCCTGTGATTTTTTCATGTTCTCTTTCCACAACTCTCCGAATATAAATTTCTTTTAGCCCCCATGAATCTGCCCTTATCAGTTCCAGTACAGCGTTCAAAAATTAACTGAATCAATAACGCAGATGGAAATTCATACAAGTTATTAGCTCAGTTATTTACAGAACGATGTACTAGTCTTAGCAGTTTTCACGCAGTGTTTTCAGATAAACTTTCTGCTCATCTGTGATGCGATAGCTCTCCACCGCTTTCTGAATCGTCTTTCTATGCACCCACGGTGATAACTTTCGTTCTTCCAGATATGGGATCGTTGCATCCCACTGTTTTGCCAGTGCCGTTGCAAGATACCATGCGATCATCATATTGACATAGTATTCTTCCGACTGCACAGATGCCACAAGTTCTATATATTCCGGTTTAAAATCCTCGTCCAGATAAAAGCTCATCAACGTTCCGATTCCATAGCGAATCGTATAAGTGTTCCCGGATGCAATCCATTCTTTTATCACAGGAAGAAGCTCGGTTTTATGCTTTGCGAAGCACTTTGGTCTTGGAATATCGCAGGTCGCCCAGTTATTAATATATGGAAGAAAACGTTTCACTTCTGCCAGACAGCGCTCATAATCTTTGATATCTGAAATCAATTGCATATGAAGGTTATGTTCCTCATAATACTGATGTGGAAGTTCCTTCAAAAAAGCTTCTGCTGCTTCCGTTTTTGCAAATTCTTTCGCAAATTTCCGCAGTACCGGTGTGCGGATCCCGATGATCGTCTCCTTATCAATCCCCGGCATCAGTTTACTGTGAAAATTTCTGTATTTTAAATCCTGTAATTTGAATAATTCCTGCTGTAATTCATCCATGTTCTTCTCCTTTTTCTGTGACCACAATTACACAAAAACGAACTCATGTCCCCCCTTAGCCTGATACTATGAGTATATCTTTTTTTCCAAATGGGTGCAAAAATCATCTGTTAATTCCTGTTAAAACTCCTTTTTTTCCATAATACGCCTGCTGATCTGATACGAAATGAACAGTGTCAGCAGTGTGATCCCAATGATGTTACCAGCCAGAACTGCCACATTCATATTGTCTATCATGGTCAGCGCCTGATACAACCGTTCTTTTCCGAACACGACCTCACATAGATATGCAATCGCAGCAATTACTCCCATCATTCCTAATGTCAAAATCCGGCTCTTTTCACAGCCAAACTTAATATGCGCCGGAATCATGAAAAAACTGATCAAAAGAATGATTAGCAAAATCACTGCGGCTGTCAGCATATCTTCTGCCACAACAACCGGTATACCACGCACCACTTTTGACACCAGATACAGGCAGACTGCAATTACCCAGGCTGCCACTACTCCTCCGGCACAAAGCAGATACTTTTCTCTTACATAGGTTTTTTTATTGATCGGCAGTGTCAATAAAAAATGATAGCCATGATCCATCTCGTCATACGCAATCGTGCTGATTGCAATCATCTCTACCACAAACGGCAGATATCCAATGATAAAATTTCCGTTGCCGGAAAATGCGACTGCAACTGCAATTGCAAACAAAATTACCAGTGTCTGTTTTGTTCCCCATAATAACCGAATATCTTTTTCCAATAAACCTGCCATTATCTGTACCCTCCTGTCATCATAAGAATCAGCTCATCAATCCCTCCATTTTCCACTGCAATCTGCGGATAATTTTCCTGATAAAACTTCTTATCATTCGTAAAACATGCATAGCCGTAATTTTCTTTCTGCACTTTTAAAATAGAGCTTTGATCAAGCGTGCGGTATTGTTCTTCACTCACCTTTAAAATGCCATACTGCTCTAAGATTGCATCTGTTGCTTCATGCAAAATGAGTTTTCCATCATGTATCAGATAAAGTTCATCACATAGGGATTCTAAATCAGTGGAAATATGGGATGTAATAAGTATACTTCGGCTCTCATCCTCTGCAATATAAGCCCGTAACATATCTAAAATCTCGTTTCTCGCCTCCACATCCAGTCCAGCTGTCGGCTCATCCATGATCAGCAGCTTTGCATGGTGTGTCATAGCTGTCAGCACGCGGAGTTTCGCTTTCATTCCGGTTGAAAATTCTTTGATTTTCTTATTCATCGGAAGTTTTAAATTTTCACTCTGTTTTATAAAATAGTTTTCATCAAACGAATGATACATTTTTTTTAAAATATGTTTTACATCGTTTACGGTCAGTTCCCCGGAAAATCCGGATTCTGCAAGAGAAACTCCTATATCCTGTTTGACTTTTTCCGAAAGTTCTTTACTGTCACTTCCCAAAACAGTTACAGTTCCTTCCTCTGCCCGGCAAAGACCAAGAATCAGTTTGATCGCGGTACTTTTTCCTGCTCCGTTTTTCCCGATCAACCCCAGTATCTGTCCTTCCGGCAGTTCCATTGATATTTCAAAAGTAAAGTTTCCATATGTTTTCCGGACATTTTGCATTGTTATCATACAATTTCCGCCTTTCTTTTTTATGTTCTGTTGTCTGACTTTTTACATCAATCTGAAGCAAATACCTCATCAAGCATTTCATGATTGTGTCATATCTATTTCAAAAGTTTCTTACCGATTTTACTTCTCATCGAGAATCAGTTTTACAACCTCAGATATTTCCTCCTTCTTCATCCCCATGGAAAGTGCCCGGTCGATCACTTTATCGAAGTCATCTTCTATCGCTTTCTGCCTTGCTTCAAGTGCAAGCTGTTTATCCGAGGCAGATACATAAGTACCTTTTCCATGAACAGTCGTAACAAATCCCTCTTCTTCCAGCTTATCGTAAGCCTTCTTGACCGTCAGCGCACTGATCCGAAGCTCCCCTGCGAGCGTCCTCACAGACGGAAGTGCCTCTCCTTCTTTTAATTCAGACTGAATAATATCTGATTTTATCTGCTCCATGAGCTGTTCGTAAATCGGAACCATGGAGGAATGATTTAAGATAATATGCATACTTCCTCTCATTCTGCCGCTTCAGCGGCTTTTCATAAATCAGGGAACTTTGTGCGTCAGCACAATTTCCAGATTAAAAATGTCAATTTTCAATCTTATCTCCCTTTACAGTAAACAGTATATAACAGTGCATATCTGTCGTCAACTGTTATATACTGTTTATTCTATTTTTTTGTAATTTCATGTGGGAATTTGTACAGACAATACTCGTTAATAACTTTTTCATGAAAAATTAAATTTTTGTGTATGCCATGCATAATATTTTATGTTACTATAGAATAAAGTGTTGCTTCGCAATTTTCTGTATTTATGTCAGGAGGAGAACATTATGAAAGTAAATCTGACTCCCTTTTCCATATACTGGTTCCTGTTTTTGATCTTAAATGTCATATATTTTATATTTCCATTTCTATTTTTCCTGCTTCTGCCGGCAGTGTTCGTTATGATTTTAATATGGGGAATATGTGTATTTGAAATTGGGCGAGCAACCATTATTTCTTCACAAACTAAGCGGATAACACGAGTCATACTGGCTTTCCTGGCATCTCTTCTTACAATTTCAATAAATCCCATTGGAATGATTCTTTTGGATTTTATTAATTGGAGACATATAAACTCATTCGCAGACTATTTTTCGAAAGCCTATTGGATTATTTTTTTGATTCATATGCTGCTATTTTGGCTGGGCGAAGAAATAGGATATTTTTCACAGAAAGGACTTTTTTAATATGGTAAAAATAATTTCAGACAGCACATGCGACCTCTCAGCAGAATTAGTTGCACAATACGATATCGATATTCTCCCGCTTCATATTCTTCTCGGAGATGAGGAATTTGAAGATGGAAAAACAATTACACCGGATGAGATTTACTCCTGGTCCGATGAGCATAAAACAACCCCAAAAACTTCCGCCCCGTCTCTGGCAGAAACGATTGAACTTTTTCGCCCTTATGTGGAAGAAGGACGCGAGATTGTCTGCTTTTCCATCTCAAACAGTATGTCAACATCCGGCAATGTCATGCGTCTTGCTGCCGGGGAACTAGAAGCAGAAAACCGGATCACCGTGATTGATTCCGCAAATCTCTCCACCGGAATCGGACTTCTTGTGATAGAAGCTGCCATTATGGCAAAAAACGGACACTCTGCATCCGAAATTGCTTCTGTCATGGAAACTTTAAAACCAAATGTCAGAGCAAGCTTTGTCGTGGATACCCTCACCTACCTGTACCGTGGCGGACGTTGTAACGCTGTTGCTGCCATGGCCGGCGGTGTCTTAAAGCTGCATCCAAAAATCGTGGTAGAAAACGGTGCTATGGATGCGACAAAAAAATACCGCGGAAAGATCAATTCTGTTATCATGTCCTATGTAAAAGATATGGAAACTGATTTAAAAGCAGCCAGACCTGACCGCGTATTCATCACACATTCCGGCTGTGACGCTGCAACGGTGGAATCCGTCCGCTCGTATCTGGAAAGCCTCGGTGTTTTCCATGAGATATTAGAAACCAGGGCCGGTGGTGTCGTGTCAAGCCACTGCGGTCCCGGTACACTTGGTGTTCTGTTTATTGCAAAATAATAGAGGTTCGGATGTTTTCTTCCCAAACCTCTGTTTCTTTTACTTTTCTATCTCTGTATTAATCTCATCTTCCGTAGCTTTCATTGCTTCCAAAGTCATTGTGAGCAGCTTGTCTAATTCCCAGCCAAGCTGCTCTGCAATACCATTTCATCACAGTCTCCACAGTCAGTGCATGCTGGATATGAAAAGGATCTTTGTTGTACTTTTTCAATAAATCATAGGCTTCTTCTCTTGTGATATGCTCCATTTTCGTGTTCCTCTTTTCCTGTCATTCCGTCGGATAGAATTTTCATTTCATACTTATCCGATAGGTTTTTAGTTATTTTATACTTTTTCTCACAAGATGTCAATTTTTTATCATCACAGATTTTATTTTCTAAAAAAGCTATATTTTCTCCTTCACAAGTACTTCTTTTCCTGCAAATGCAAAACCAAGCTTATAAATACGTTCTTCGTTGATTCCTGCTGTGACAAGATCTGTCACATATTTTTTTTCTTCTATCTGCCGGAACGCACTTTCGACTGTCTCTTCCAGATTTTTTTCTTTCTTCTTATCCCAAACCTTAAATTCCATAAGAAATGCATCCTGATTCTTCTCTAACGGATACATTGCAATATCATATCTGCCCCGTCCACTCTCACGGTTTGAAACAATACGATACCTGTCCCTAAGTGTTACAATCAGTCCAAGTATCAGACCATGATAAAAATTCTCTGGCGTGCGTGCCTCTTTTTCATTTCCAACATCAAAATAATTCATGGATGTGCATGCAATCTCTGACAGATAATCATTCATATCTTCTATATTATGCTCCAACAGAGCCTTCACAAACCTGTTATATACGGAAAATCCATTATGAAACATTCCAAGAATCTCTGTACGAAACATTGCCATAACTTCTTTATTCGTAACTGACACATCACACTCAATGGTATCCACTTTGTGCACCACATTTTCAGCCTTAATATAACCAACAGATAATAACAGTGACCACAAACTGTTCTCATCGCCATCCAGATACTGAAATGTAATGTTCTCGTTGATTTCCTTATGCACTTTTTCACCGGACATTAACTGTTCGATCTCATATTTTCGCCCGACAAGATGCTTTCTGATGATATCACCAATTAGTTTATTACTGCTCGTATTCGTCCAATAAGAAATAAGTTCTCCCTGCCTGATATAATTGCAGATTGACCACGGATTGTACATATCTTTTTGTTTGCCAAAAATAAAGCCGTCGTACAAATCCTTCACATCCCGCATCTTATCCAAATTCTGACATTTCAGTGCATCCATTACTTCCTGCTCTGTAAACCCGAAACAATCTGCATATGCGTCGCAGGTAACTGTGTCTACTTCCAGATTATTCAGATCCGAAAACAACGAATTTTTAGAAATTCTTGTTACTCCGGTAATAATCGCGCGGCTGTAAAAATCATTTTGCTTAAATGCATTATGAAATATCTGTCTGCATGCGGCAATCATCTCATCCCAATACCCCTGCGTATACGCTTCGAGCAATGGTGTGTCATATTCATCCACAAGAATAATTGGCAGCACCTTGTGATGTCTGTATAAAAAGTAGCATAGCCGCTTGATTACCTGCCAGTCATTCTCGCCCCTGCTTGCAAAAAAAGATTCTTTTGCCTCTGTAAACTGCTGTTTTTCACTTTCTGACAACTCTGTACTGTCCTGCAGATAAGAATGTTTCTCATGCATTTCAAAGAAACTGAACATCATATTTTTCATGGATTGTTCATAATTCATACCCTTGCAGCTTCCAAAACTGACCGAAACAACCGGAATCTTCCCGAACATTTCCCGACTCTTTTTATCTTTCCAAACGCGAAGTTTTTCAAAATATTCCGGGTGCTTCGCATACTTTGGATCAAAAAATGTCTCCACGGTACTAAAAAGCGTCGTTTTCCCAAATCTCCTCGGTCTTGTGATCAATGTGACTTTTGCATCGCTCCTCATCCATTCGCTGATGAAATGTGTCTTATCAACATAAAACTGTCTGCCACATGTAAAATCCAGAAAATTATCATATCCAAGTCCCACTTTTGCGTCAAGATAAGGATTTCTTTTTAAAATACTTTTAAGTCCGTTTAAATAAGCTGACAAACGCTGTTTTTCTTCTATGAGCTGCTTTCTTTCCTCAAACGCAAGAAACACCTGCTCCCGCTCTGCAGTTTTTACATAATAACTGACTGTCTTTCCATTATAAAAAAGATTTCCTCTATTTCCTTTTTAAATCCCCCTGATTTCAACGATCCTGTCACATTCAATATCTGTTCCGTCTTCCAGCACGATTGTCCTCTCATAGTCACGGAATTTCTGAAATATCCCTGTGGCAGTCACATATTCTCCTCCGGTCTTTTTGTCATCCGGCTTGAAATAAGTTACTGACACTGTCGGATGTTTTGTGGCATACGCAATCAATGTCTGTAATTTTTCATTCAGTTCTTCCTGCTTATCTTCATCGAGTTCCACCTGTTCTTCTGTCAGTCTCGCTGTTTCTTTGATTGCATCCTCATGTCCGGTCAATGCAGCAAATGGCGAAAACTGCGCAGCCCTGTCATAAATCGACATCTGTGGATGAACTTTTGACTGATGATGAGGTAAATTCAGAATATCCCCATATTTTTCTTCGCTTTCCGTCATCCGCTTTCTCCTTTCCTTCACTCTCTACGGTCTGCCGTTTCCTCTTTCATACAAAAAATGTGCCTCTGAACGCATGGATCACTGTCTTGTTCGAAATTCTGCCTGCTTCTATACAAAAAAAATACTTTCAAAAAATTCAGGCACGATGCCCGCCGATCTGGTTGTTTCTGTCTATCATAGTTGCACCCTCCTGCAGATTGGTTCCTTTTAACATCGCATTTTTACCATACTTTTTCTTCACGGAGAGCATTACCTCCTGCAGTCTGCGCTCTTTTTCCATTCTCGCCTGCTCTGCCTTCTGTTTCTCTGCCAGTGCCTGATAATCGGTAAATAAATCCATCTGTGTAAACTCTGTCTCATTCGATACCATATGCTCATCCACAACACGGTTCGCTGTGACAGAAACACGCCGCACCAGAAGATTCTTATCCACAATGCGCTCATATAAATCTAAAACGGCGTCCATGATTTTTGCTGTAGAAGATGTTTTTGTATCCAGATTTGCTGTTCCGTGGGCATGCTTCGGAACGAATCTTCCATATCGGTCTGCTTTTACCTCGCCATGATACTTTTTCCGGATATCCGGGTTCGTCAGATTTTCAATATCGTAACCAATATCGAGTACAATCTGGTCTGTCACAAGCTGTTTCTCTACAAGGTCTAACACCAGTGCATCCGTCATCTCGCGGACGATTAGCTTTGTCTTTTCAAAATCATAAGGACAGTGTAGCACCTGACCGGAACCGATACTGTTTGTCTCCGGCTTATATCCCCTGATATCCGCAATCGTGACCGGTTCATACCCCCATGCGTGGTCGATCAGAAGCTCTGCATTGATCCCAAACATTTTATAAAGCAGTTCTTCATTATAATAATCCCATTCTTCACCTATGGAACATCGTGCAATGTCTCCCATCGTGTAAAGTCCGGCCTCCTCTAACTTTTTCCGGTAGCCATGTCCTACCCGCCAGAAATCGGTCAGCGGTCTGTGGCTCCACAAAAGTTTCCGGTAAGTCATCTCGTCCAGTTCTGCAATGCGCACTCCATTTGCATCCGGTGCGACATGCTTCGCCACAATGTCCATCGCCACCTTGCACAGATAAAGATTGGTTCCAATCCCTGCTGTGGCGGTAATACCGGTCTCCTGCATCACATCAAGGATCATCCTTGACGCAAGCTCCTTTGCCGTCATATGATAGGTGTTCAGATAATGCGTCACATCCATAAAAACCTCATCGATGGAGTACACATGCATATCTTCCGGCGCAATATATCTCAGATAAATGTCGTAAATTTGTGTACTGTATTTCATATAGAGTGCCATTCGTGGCTTTGCTGTCACATAAGTGACGGAAAGCTCCGGGTGTTCCTTCAGTTCGTCCGAAAAACAGGAGCTTCCCTCAAACATTCTTTTCGGCAGCTTCTGCGATCTCTCCTGATTGACCTCTTTCACACGCTGTACGACTTCAAAAAGCCTCGCTCGTCCCGGAATCCCATATACTTTTAAAGAAGGGGAAACTGCCAGACAGATTGTTTTCTCTGTCCGCTCTGCATCCGCCACGACAAGATTGGTCGTCAGTGGATCAAGATCTCTTTCCCGGCACTCAACAGAGGCATAGAACGACTTTAAATCAATTGCGATATAAATATGATTTTCATTTCCGCTCACAAACGCACCTCCTTCTTCTGCTCTATTATATGTCATTGACAATCAATTCACAATGGATGGGATCGATATAAATTATGGATGAAACAAATGCAATTTATTCGTTGATTTACTCACAGAAATATGAGATGATAACAGCATTATGAGTGAATATTATAAATTTTTTCAAAACAAAAAATGTGAATATTTTCCTTGCCATAAAGGAATTCCGGAGGAGGACTTTAATTGTCTGTTTTGTTATTGTCCTCTGTATACACTTGGGAAATCCTGTGGTGGGAACTGCGAATTTTTAGAAAATGGAGTCAAATCCTGCATGAAATGTGGTTTTCCGCATCAGCGCAGCAATTATGATAAGATCATAAGCCGCTTTCAGGAGATCATTGCCGTTATGGCAGCTTCAGATAAGGGGGACATGCCTCATGAAATGTAAACTTACCCCACAATTGTCCTCTGATGACTGGAAAGATTTTTGCAGCCGTTTTCATTTTTCTCCGGCTGATCTTCCATATATAAAAGCGATTTATACCGCACTTCTCCCACTGGTGGAATCCTGTGCGTATTACTCCCTCGATCAGAATCTGGATGGGATTTTCCTCCCTCATTATGCCTATGGATTTGTGACACTTGGAAATGGTATCGATGAGCTGTCAGAATTATATCTGAATCATGAACAGATCCAGGAAGCCTATATCGTGGACTGCGTCAGTCTTTTGCTTTTGTCAAAAGCATACGCAGAATTTGCACATGTGATAGAAGATCAAAGTGGTTTATCCCTTGCAGAATTATCTTTTCTGGGAGATACCTATTCCCTTGATCTTCTTCCACAAATCTATGAACGCCTTGCGCCGGATGCAATCGGTCTTACCAATGGTCAGATGCTTCTGCCCCTCAAAACAGCTGCGCTCATCCTGCATCTGGATACAAATACACACGCAGACCTCAGACAATTATGTAATACCTGCTCAACCTGTAAGAATCTTTCCTGTCCTTCCAGAAAATCTCCTCTCCAGGACTTGCCGCATACCTATGGTGTCATGCAGATATTCCATATAACATAGCGTTTTAGCAAAAATCCATAATTCATGCAGCAGGATGGGAAACAGCTAAAGGAGCTGCATTCTCCTTCTATTATCTACCGTCTGTCAGTTCATCTATCAGTGTGATCACTTCCTCGATTATGTTGTCACAATGTGGTTTTTTCTCACCACCCTTTGCTGCATTTGCACGCAAAAGATCTGCACAATCTGTCATACCGTCATGTTTTTTTGCAATACATTTCCGAAATTCATTCAATACAGCCGGCGACTCAATTCCCTTGGCACCTAATACCATGTATCCTGCTGTGATCGCTCCACAGGTTGCACCGCATCTCATTCCACCGCCAAAGTTACAGCCAATTGCTGCTGCCAGATCTTCATCCAACCCGATTTCCTTTGCATATACACGCATCACCGTCTGTGCACAGTTGCTGCTAACCGGCACTTCACTTCTTAATTCCTTTGCTCTTTCAGTGTGTTTACTCATTTTAAATATCTCTCTTTCGTTTTAAAATAATGTCAGTTGCTCATTCTTTCTTATTCTTTTTCATTTCCAGTAATTTTTTATTCATGCTCTGTGCATCTGCACGGTCACTCAGATAACAGATGATATTCACAACCGCATAGACTGCAATAATGAGAACCTCCATAAAAAGTACCATGCTAAAATTCTGGAAACTAAACCATTCAAATATTTTTCCAAGCCCTAAAACTACAATGTTCACAAAAATGAAATATAATAGCTGTCTGGCAAACATTCCTTTTTTTGTCAGCTCCCTCGATGCATCTGAGTCAAACATAAGAATCGGAACTGAACACACCGCAGAAACTGCCAATATCTGCCAGAGTATCTTTACACTGATCTGTGCATCAAATCCCCCGAAAACAGAAATAAAAACTGCTGCCGCTATCAATACGCCAAACGTGACTTTGCCAAAAATATCCATCAACATTTTTAATTTCTCTGCCATCTCTTCTTACCTCTTTTATAATCCAAGCCGTTCTTTTAAAACAGGCACATACTGTCTTGAAATAATCGTCTTTTCGCCATTGTCTAATACTGCCTCAAAACGTCCGCCAAAGGCTGGTGATAAACTTTTTACTTTGTTTAGATTTAAAATTGCAGACTTTGACGCCCGCATAAACGATTCGACCGGAAGCATGCCCTCAAGTGTATACAATTTCTCCCGCACTTCGTAAACCTCTTTTTTGCAACAGGCAAACACTTTGTTGTCGACCGTCTCAAAATAGTAAACTTCATCCGGCTCCAGCAGATGGATACCATTCTCGTTATGCCCCGCGATCTTGGTGTTTCCCTGTTTTAATTTCTGGAGCAGATTTTGTATATCCTCGCTTAAATTCTGGCATTTTATGATGATCTCATCCTCTTCACCGGGGATTGTATCCAGTATGGTGATTTTCATCGGGACTCTCCTTTTGATGCAATTACTTATAGATAATTGCGAAACTCCTCATATGATCCTTTTAATTAAGATTTCTATGAGCTTCGCAATTGTTTACAATTACTAAATACAGAATACCAAGAATTACGATACTTGTCACCATAATAAATATCATCTGGTCAACATTCACGACATGTCCCCGGAAAACCGGATTACAATCTAAGGAATCCCTGATTGCCGTCACAACCTCATCCGGAAAGCCATTCGCCGACATCTCCTCAAAGATTCCACGCAGCATATGGTTTTTCAGCAAAGAAGTCCCGTAAGTGCCCGGCAGAATTGACAATACTTTCTGCAGTCCGGTGTCGAAATTGGAGATTGGCATATACGCACCGCATATAAATCCATAACCGGCACTCACGATCGTTCCGACTGCCGACATCTGCCCCTGCGTTTTCAGCGGATAACAGATGATACTTGAGAGTGCACAGCCAAATAATACCAGAAGGATCTCATCCAAAATCACCCAAAGTACATCCGTCACGCTCATGTACCAGCCCATTTTGCACATATAGATAAGGCAGACGACCAGTGCTAGTCCGTTGACCATCAGGGAATTGAGTAATGTTGAAAGAAAATATCCCAGAAAAATCACAGATTTTTTCACCGGGGACACATTAAAATCTTTTCTCGCACCGTTCGCACGATCCTGCACCATCGTCAGGTTCACGCAGAATGTCACTGTGATACAGCTCACAGACAAAAGTGCCGCCGCAAGCTGTGCCGCCACCGTTCCGTTGATCAGTTTGTCAGAAATCTGTACGGTATCCGGCAATGCAGACAAAAAGGAATCTTTATATACATTTGCAAGGAATGTTGCATATAAAACAATCAGAATTACCGGTGTAATCAGGGAAGAAAGAAACATCCCTCTGTCCCGGAAAAAAAGTTTTCTGTTTCTGCTTATCAGAGCTGTCATCGTTCTCATTCGCGCCCACCTCCTAAGGTTTTGCCTGTCACTGCAAGAAAAACATCATCCATACCGCCTTTTACAACCTCATAATCCTGAAACAATTCCTGATGCTCCACGATCAGTTTCGTTGCTTCTGACGTATTATCTACTTTTATCTGGTAACCATCATGTACTTTCTTATAATTATAATGTAAAGACTTAATTTGTGCTTCGGTTACACCATAAACAGAAATCGTGTCCTGCACATACCTGTTTTTTAACTCGTATGGTGTTCCTTCCGCCACAATACTGCCTTTGTCGAGAATCACCACATACGCGGCATTTGCAGCCTCTTCCATGTAGTGGGTTGTCAGAAAAACGGTCATCTGCTCCTCTATGCGGAGTTTTTCGATCACATTCCAGATCACCTGCCTCGTCTGCGGATCCAGCCCGGTAGTCGGCTCATCTAAAATAAGGATCTCCGGTCTGTGGAGCAATGCTCTCGCAATGTCGATCCTTCTTCTCTGCCCTCCGGACAATTTTGTGACCGGGCGGTTTAAATAGTCGCCAAAGTCCATTATGTCCAACAATTCCTGTAATCTTTTTTCAAACGCCTGTCCTGTAATACCATAGAGAGCTGCCCGACTCTTTAAGTTTTCTTTTACAGTGAGCGGCTTATCAAGCACACTGTCCTGAAAAACTACGCCAATCAGCCGCTTTGTCTGCTCGCCCGCTCTTTCGTTATCAATTCCTTTGATCTGTACCGTTCCGCTGTCCTTCGATAACTGTCCGCAGAGAATGGAAATCGTTGTGCTTTTTCCTGCACCGTTCACACCTAAAAAGGCGAACAGTTCGCCTTTTTTCACACAAAAGCCCAAATCCCTGACTGCTTTTACATCACCGAAGGTTTTATTTAAATGTTCAATACGGATAATATCTGTGGATTCATATTCGTTCTGCATATTGCACACCCCTTTTTTTGTTATATCACTTAATCGAAATTGCTGGACAAAAGTAACTTTACCGCTTTTTCTCTCTGATCATGGTATAACATAATCTGTTTTTGAAATCTACAGGGGATAGGGTAAGATGCGTTTTAGGATGGGTAAGTTGCAGAAATGATTCTCTGAAAATTATGTCTATCATACACAACAAAAGATGAAAACATACATGAACGTCATCTTTCATGTATGTTTTCTCTGTTTTACATTATTAACTTTTATTCATTTTCCTTTCATTCAACGCAAGCCATCCACTATTATACTAATTCAAACTGGATAAAGATCTCATTACTAAATCAATATCCTTGTTTTCAAGTTCCTGAATAATATGCAGATATGTCTTTTGTGTTGTTGTCATACTTGAATGTCCCAGTCTTCTCGCTACACTTGCAATAGACACTCCGGTAAATAATAAAAGAGACGCATGCGTATGCCGTAATCCATGAACCGATATGACCGGGATATTACATTGTTTACAATGCCGGCTCAAAATATCATTCACAGTCGAATTATATACCTTCGTATTTACAAATATCGGCTTATCTTCCGGCATATTTTTTACAAGTTCTGAAAATTGAATAACGGTCTGCCAGTCGATCTGTATTTTTCTGACAGATGATTTATTCTTTGTAGGCTGAAACCCACCATCTCCTTTATAATCCCATGTTTTGCTAATTGACAAAGTCTGATGCGAAAAGTCAAAATCTTTTGGTGTCAATGCCAACGCTTCTGAAAATCTCATTCCTGTTTTAGCTACCAGTAAAATAAAATAATCCCAGTTTACCTTATCTTTAAGTTCTAATGAAACAAGTAATGTATGTAATTCAAATTGGTTCAGGTACTTTATCTTTTTTGCTACCGGTGTTTTACCTTTTATAATAGCCTTTCTTGTCGGATCTCTGTCAATAAGTCCCTCATCAACTGCATCGAGAATTGCACCTTTTAACTGATGGTGAAAATCCATTGTTGTCTGCCGCTCATGAAATTCCGCATAATCATTCAATAACTGCTGGTATGCAATACGGTTCATATCGCATACTTTCAATTCAGGTACTAATTTTTCCAGCCATTTCTGAGTCATAAGATACTTATCCATCGTTACTTTTCTTATGGCACCTTTTTTATAAACCATAATCCACTTTGAATAATAATCATAAAATAAGTCTGTTTTCTTTGTTTCATCTAACATAATTCACTTCCTCCATTTTTGTACAAATGGCTTACGTTGATGACAAACAAATCCACGAAACATATTTTGGGGAATTATATTTCAATACCACCGGTTATAATAAAAGTTCGTAACATACGATCTGTTTTCATATTAACTTTCGGTGGGATCAGCTTTGTCTTTTCCCGTTCTTCAAAAAAAGCTTTTGCCTTTTCCTTATCGACTGTTTTCTTTAATTCATCCAGTCTGCCAAATTCATTAATATTTTCTTCTGTCAATTTCAGATTTATCATATTCCGCAGTTTTTCTTCATCTAATCCTAAAGCTGCCGCAAACTGATGAACCTGATTATTTTTTGCACGATACTGGTATTCTGTAATATAATCCCGTAATGTCTTTTCCTCCTCAGGATTCACATCTCCTCGTTCAATGTCATGTAGAAAAATATTCGCATATTTTTGTTCTTCCTGTGATAGAGTTGCAAAAGTTTTATGAAGTTCTGCTTTAGCTTCTTCAATTAAATCTCCCGGTGTTCCCTCCTGTTTCAGTAATTTCATATACTTCACAAATCTGCTGTTCATATAATCTGCATCAATTCTTCCTGTGTCAATTTCTGTCAGATAACCTGCAAGATCATATGGAACATCTGTACTTTTTCCGGCATCTGCCGGTGTAGAAGCTAACTCTTTATATCGCTGTGCCATTATGAGGAAATTATTCTCGTCAAATCTCATATCTATCGTCATTTCCTGTCCGCTTTTCTCATCTTTCACCTGATAAGATAATTGATCCCACTGAAACCGTTGCACTCTTGCCGCCTGTAAGTAAGAATTAAAATCACGGAAAAGTGATGCAAATTTTGCTTTTGCTGATGTATCTTCCGGGAGTTTTTCAAAATCCGGAATCCCTGCACTTTTAAAAACATCTGCGATTTCTTCATATACCTGATTTAATTTTTCAAGATTCTGTGGTAATTTCTCAGCAAACAACCCTATTGGTCTGTCACCCGAATAAAGTTTTACTGCCCGAAGCACATTCTGTTCCATTGTATGTGGCTTTCGGTAATAGCGGATAATCCCAAACGGCTTATCCGGTCCGAACAAACGATTTGTACGTGAAAATGCCTGAATAATATTCTCATATTCTAATACCTTATCCATGTATAAAGTATTCACCCATTTTGAATCAAATCCAGTAAGCATTTGATCTACCACAATCAGTAAATCCAACTGTAATTCCGGTGTTCTCTCAATTCTCTTATACTGTTCCTTATGGGCAAGACGTAATGAGAGATCCTTTTTAAACTTCGCATGGGTAGGAATTGTAAAGTCCTGACTATAATGCTTATTATAATCTTCAATGATTTCTATCAAACCCTCCTCTTTATACATCATTCCACCATTGTTATCGATATTAGGATCAAACAGACACGTTGTCTTTAATTCCGGCATGCTATCCTTAATCAGTCTATAGTAATCAATTGCTTCCGGGATACTGCTTGTTGCAAATATCGCATGAAACTTTCCATTATGACTCAATGTCAGCCAGTTATCTTTTATGTCTTCCACAACCTTATTCTTATGCTCCGCCGATAAATACTGGCTATTCGGAAGATAGTCTTCGATGCCTTTTATCCATTTTCCATCTTCTCCCGAAAAACCTGCCATAGGAATCTTTGAAGCATCCATATATTGGTAAAAAACTTTTGACTTTTCCGGATCTGCAATTGCCTCTTCTTCCGTTTTTGCATGTGCTTTTTCGAGTGCAACCACTCTTCGCACATCCTTATCCCGATAAGTAAGCACTTTATACGGATCAAATCCCAATACATTTTTGTCCCGGATTCCATCTGCAATACTATAGCGATGCAATTCATTTCCAAATACATCGGTCTGTGCATTGTTTTTCTTCGCATTCTCCTCAAAAACTGGTGTTCCGGTAAATCCAAAGAAAATAGCTCCCGGAAAAGTATCCTTAATCACCGCAAGCATATCTCCAAACGTTGATCTATGTGCTTCATCCACAATAAATACAAGACGCTTTTTCCCGATTAATGCTATATCACTCGCATTCCGCCCGCCATCCTCGTCACGTATATTGCTCATTTTCTGAATAGATGTAACGATCAGCGTATCAGCTGCTGCATTACTCTTTAATTTTGACAATAATACATATGTATTTTCTGTTGCCTGCACGGATTCGTTTTCTTCTGCAAATGCACGGTACTCCTTTAATGACTGTGTTCCAAGCTCAATCCTATCAGTGAGAAAGATTACTTTATCCGCATCATGCGAATTTGCAATTAACTGTGCGGATTTAAACGATGTCATCGTCTTTCCTGAGCCTGTAGTGTGCCAGACATATCCCCCACGCTGTCTTGAATGATCCCATTTTGTTTTTGAAACAACATCCGAAATAGCATTGGCTGCATAATACTGATAACTACGCATCACTTTTAATACACCGTCAGAATCATCTGCCACTGTGTAAAATCCGATCAACTGATGTGCCATTGGAATAGATAGCAATGATGTTGCTATTGCCTTCCAGTCATTCATAGGTTCATTATTAAAATCTGCCCAATGAAAATAATAATCCTCATTAAACTTTCCATCAGGACCAGGATTAGCAAAATATACTGTCTCATCCGGATTCATCGCTACAAACACCTGCACTAACGAAAACAATCCTGTAAAAACACCCTCATACGCATACTTCTCAATCTGGCGATAGGCCTGACTAACCGGAATCCCGCTTCCCTTTAACTCTATATGAATCAGTGGCATACCATTAATCAGCAGCATCAAGTCGCCTCGTCTGTCATTTAACATTTTCGATTTTCCGGGGAAAATAGGCTGTTCCACAATCTGGTATCTGCTCTGCCCTGCTGCTATTTCCTGCCGGTCATAGATTTTCAAGCTGACTTCTTTTCCATAATGAATTTTATCTTCCGGGTTATCTCGCTTTATTGATACTGTTTTTCCATTAATAAAACCATTTAATTTCAGTGGTGTCCGCAGTTCCCTGATCTGTTCTATAATCTGCTGCATTTCTCCATCTGTCAGCGGATTATCACCTAATCTGTCAATACTTCTGTTGTTATCATAAAGAATATCTGCCCAGTTCCGAATCAGATCCTGCTCTGTTGGATATTTTATAACTTCTTTTTCCCATGCATTTTGTTGTAAAACGCGAATCAATGCTTCTTCAAAATCTGCTTCACTTTTGAATGTCATGATATTTGTCTCCCTTTTCCAAAATATATAGTGTAATTTTCTTGTATTAATACTTGATGTTATTTAAGATACTTTTCATTGTGATAATGTATTGTTTGCTATTTTTCTGCATACGCTGATGAAGGGTGATGAGGTGGTCAAGATTGGAGAAATACTCGCCGATTTTCTGTTGTTCATCCATTATTGTAGGCATCATCAATTCCATATTTGCCATCTGTTTTCCAGATACCTCAACAAATGTTGAACCTGCCCCAACTGTCTCACCATATCTTTTAAGTTCTTCAGATCTTGTAAAAATAAAGTATGAATCTAATTTATCTTTATTCGGAACGATGGATTGAAATCCTTGGTTGGTACAGCCTTCTTTCAGCAAAATAGCGGTTTTTCCAATACCGGCACGTGATGTAAAAAGGACGGTTCCAACAGGAAGTACCTTTGCCGAACTCTTATTCAAACCTTCCTCTGTTATTTTTCGCTGACTGGATTTTAGATAAATCTGTTCACCGATTTCTGCTGGAGCGTACCAGTCAATATCTCCATCCCAATATGATTCTACACTTGTACTTGGTGTTCCACCTCCGACTATTTCAGCCAATTCCCCCAACTTACGCTGTTCCCAAACTTTTTAAGATAACGTCTTCACAAATTTTTGTCAGAAGTTAACATTTTTTAATCTAACAAACTACCTTCTTCATATGAACATCTTAAATAATCTGGATTACTATAGTACACGCTGGAATTATAGTTGGATATTTCCTCACTAATAAATGAACTATATACCTTTCTTATTGTCTCAATAATATTTTCATATAAATCCATAACATCCAAAATTAATGTCTGATATACTCGCCCTATAGCTGTTACAGTTGGCACTTCATATCTGCACGTAGAAATATTATCATATATTCCTTCTGGTATCTGATATTCTTCAATCCACTCATCGCTTACCTGTTCAAATGAAAGGCAGTGATTTACACCAGCTGCTTTGAGTTGGTGCTTTAATGCATTATCAGATAATTTCGACACTATATCTTTGTCCCTGTTATGTGTTTTTCTTGCAACAAATTCAATCATAGAACATACATAAAACAAATCATCTTTATTCCACTGTATCATTTTCAACTGCTATACTCCTTTCATATTTCAAACATTCCAAAGCCCTTATACTATGGAAGCTAATCTGATGTGATGGATGTTTAAACCTTGCGTATTCCCAGAATACCTCTTTACTTATGTTCTTATTCAAATAATCATTCACAAAATTCCAAATCGTGTCATCAGCCATTGGTCCTTCAACAATATCATAGGGATGGGTTTTTCCTGCCCTACATTCAGCAATAAAGTCTAACCACTCTTCACACATTCCATCAAACTTTTTGATGTTTAACTCGCTATTCTCTATATATGAATATACATTAACAATTCCATTTTCATGTTTACGTTCTGCCCAGCGGTAGGCCTGCTCATAACTTTTTGTGCAATAGAATCCCCACGAAAAATCTTTTGTATACCTTGTTTTTCTTATTTCCGGAAATTCAACTATTTGTCCACTTCCATGATACAACTCCAGTTTATTGTTCATTTTCAGTCCTCCATATATCTTAGTATATATGCATATATAATTTTCACTAATATATTTATACTTATTTATTATAAATCTGCAATAAACATATTTAAACTCTCGCTGATGAAGGGTTATAAGGTTGTTTAGGCGTTGGAAAAATGCCCCAATCTCTCGTTGCTCATCTATCAAAGTAGGTAAATACAGTCCAACTTTTCCAACCTCATCTTTGTTTATTTTTTGTGGAATTGCAGTCACTAATGTTCGCTCTTTTAACCCATTTTGGAAGAATGGTGAAAGGATGGAGTTGCACAAAAAATATGAATCCACATTGATTGGCTTTAACAGTGCTAAACTTACATAAAAAGCCACTTTTTCAGTAGTTTCAACAACATTGGGGGTTCCAACATCGCCTATGCGTGTCATCAAAATATCGCCTTTTTCTGGGTACACTTTATAGTCACGGATAAACGCTTCTTCAGATATATATTTTTCTGACTTCAACGTATTGATATTCTCAACCGAAAGGAACATAATTCCGTTATCGGTATAGTCCGGAGTTTGATGAATACCGTCATACACATCAGCTATATCCCCCAACTTACGCTGTTCCCAAGCTGTATTAAGAATTCACGATATTTTGCCCTAAATAAGTTTACATAATGCTTATTATACCTTATCTCTCGCCATCATCAATGCAAAACCCAATAAATTTTGTCCTCTCCATAATGGCTGTTCCAAACGTTTTGGATCTGTCATTGACAGACCGATTCCCCATACTTTATCTTTTACAGCACATTCCGCTAAAACTGCATCACCTGTGTTAAGTAATGCGTCTCTTAGTTCTTTGTTCTGGGAAAATTTCTCTACCAATCCCTCATATACTATTATCTGGCGTACTCCACTCCATATCTGATCATTATAATTTGATACAAGACGACCAAGTTCTTTGATTCTTGCAACATCATCCGTCTGTAATATCTGTTGTGCAATTATTTTATCATGAAAACACATTGCCTTACTGTACATCATGTATTGTTCCATTGATGAAAACTCAACATTATCTTTTACAAAATATGACGAATACCAATTGCTTAAAAATCCATACTCCTCCGTTGGATTATGAAAGCCAATAATCTGCATCACACATTCCCTACTTTCTTAACAGCAAGATCAAGTTCTAAATCATGTAATCCGTAATATCCTTTTTTTAAGAAATCCACAGTTATTTTTTTTACAACTTCGGCACTTGGAATATCAAAATACCACTGATAATACGCATAAAATTCTCCTATCCAGTCTGGTATAAAGCCTTCCATTGCTTTTCCCTTTTTCAACTTATATCCTTCTGTTTCTGTAAAATAATTCCACAGTTCTTTTGCATCCATTGTATTTACATAAGCTTTTGCTTTATCTATACTCATTCTCGTTTTACTTCTCATATAAGTATTAATAAAATCTTCCGTATCCATATCCGGGAATGACTGTGCAACATAATCAAACAATTTTCCCTGATTTTCCACCACATCATTTAGATAGGCCTCTGAATATGCCCGCATCTTTTTACCTCGTTTCTAATAGCGTACTAAATACCTTTGTTACCTTATTACTGTCAGAATCAACAAGATCACGCATTCTCTCCCTTGCTGTGATATCTCGTTTATTATATTTATCATTAAATTCCGCGTATTCAACAAGTTCCAAATCTGATTCTATCTCACTTAATTGGTTATATGCTTTTTGCGTTTTGATACAATATTGAATTCCTAATCCGCCAAGTGAAAGCAACTCTTCCAAAATATCAATATCAATGTTATCCCGTACAAATTCTTTTGCAATATAGAAATAGGATGCATTTGCTCTCCAGCCTTTTATCACATCATATCCATTGGTATCTATTCCATACTTTTCAATAAATTTTGCTGCAAGCATTCGATATCTTCTTGAATCAGCCGCATCCCTATGCTTCATTAATTCTGCCAGCCAGGTAAGAACATCGTATTCTTGAAAATCTAGAATTGTCAATCCTGCACAATCCAATTCGTATTTGTGAAGCCATCCACTTTTATCATTTGGTCTGCATACTGCCCATTCCTTTGCTAGCTCCGGGTTATCCGTCAAATAAAATCCACGTCCATAATCATGCTTGTCATCACCACCGCCATATACCGGCGTCACGATTTTATCCGGAGTGCCATGATAAAGTATAATTTTATCCATTTTCCCTGCTCCTTCCTACACAAACATGGTTTCCAGCATAGATTTCTTAATATTTTGTAATTTTTCTACCTCACGCTGATGAAGGGTGATAAGGTAGTCGAGGTTACGGAAATATGTTCCGATTTTGGTCTGTTCTTCCTTTTTAGGAACATTAATTTCAAATTCTGCATATTCCTGTGCATTTACTCCGGGCTGTCCAGAACGTTGAGAAGTCACAGCAATATACTTGTTATATCTGTCTGTCAAAGTATTCTGAAATACAAATTCCTCATCATATTCTTCATTAATTCTTGCTCGAATCAAGAATCCTGCATAGTAAACTAATCCATCAGAATTCCTGTAAATATAAGATTTTCCGACACTTGCACCTGTTCTTGCAAATAGAATATCTCCTTCAGTTAGTTTATAATTATCTGCACCAATTAAATCAATATCAGGGGAAGTGAGATTGTCTGTCAAAAACTCATGTGTGTTATCGTCAATATCTGTAATTCTAATATATTTATATTCTCCATCATATGCTTTCGCTGCTGCATTCAATCCGTATTCAAAAGAAGACGCCACATCACCCAACTTACGCTGTTCCCAAGAGTCCGTAAAACCCTTAAATCTTATCTCAGGAAAACAACTACCATTTTGTGGGAACATTTTTTCTAACATTGATTTTTTAATAATCTGCAACTTGTCATACTTACGCTGATGAAGGGTGATAAGGTAGTCGAGGTTACGGAAATATGTTCCGATTTTGGTCTGTTCTTCCTTTTTAGGAACATTAATTTCAAATTCTGCATATTCCTGTGCATTTACTCCGGGCTGTCCAGAACGTTGAGAAGTCACAGCAATATACTTGTTATATCTGTCTGTCAAAGTATTCTGAAATACAAATTCCTCATCATATTCTTCATTAATTCTTGCTCGAATCAAGAATCCTGCATAGTAAACTAATCCATCAGAATTCCTGTAAATATAAGATTTTCCGACACTTGCACCTGTTCTTGCAAATAGAATATCTCCTTCAGTTAGTTTATAATTATCTGCACCAATTAAATCAATATCAGGGGAAGTGAGATTGTCTGTCAAAAACTCATGTGTGTTATCGTCAATATCTGTAATTCTAATATATTTATATTCTCCATCATATGCTTTCGCTGCTGCATTCAATCCGTATTCAAAAGAAGACGCCACATCACCCAACTTACGCTGTTCCCAAGAATCAGTGAATCCTTTGAACCGAATTGCGGGTTTTTTCTTTTTTTCCATATCAATCACCCATCAATAGCGCTTTTAATTCGCCAAGTCCTTTCAAATCGTATTCGCTGCCATCAAGTTCTTCGATCATCTTTACAAGTTGTTTTTCAGTTTCATGGATTTCATTCTCAATATCCATGAAGGTCGTAGCATATTTGCTTTGTAATGCCTGAATTCCCGCTACAAGAGTATCTACTATCACGTCTGGCAGTTTGTCTAATTCTGATTTCAGTGGACTGATCCATTTTTCTTCCAAAAGTTTCAGGACCTGCTCATCTGAAAGATTTTCAATGGTTTCTTTCGTCTTTGTCTCCAACTTTATCGTTTTGTTTTTAATATCTGTACGCAATGTTTTTTCATCCTGTGTAAGATCACACACTTTTGAAAAAATACGATATGCATTCTGTGCCTCTGGTGAAGTATCTTTTTTTAATTCCTTTAATTTTTTTGATATCTCTTTTGTAACAAATGTATCTCCCTCTTCTGAAAAACACTCTCTATAAGCATCTTTATCCTCTTCTCCAAACTCATCCAGAAGTGTTTCATATTCTCCCGGAATATCTGCAAGTCTGCTTTCTAATTCCCTGATTTCGTTTAAATCCTGTTTTAAAATAGTTTCCTGTACCAGATTAAATGGGAGCACATGTCCTGCCCAGCCATCCTGTAATTCCTGCTCTTCATTACCCTTTTTCCTTGTTACCAGGTGTGGATCCACCTTTTTTGTGGCAGCAAATCCCTCTGTCTGAATGATTTCAAGATCAATAGATACTTCATTCCAACAATTATCTAATAACTGGAAAGCCTCATATTTATCAATTAATGGTATATCCGAAAGTCGTTCAAAAATATTGTCACTTAGAAGACTCTCGGTTTTTGAAATATCAATTTTCTCCATCTGATCAATCAACATATTTTTTAAATAAATCGGGAATGTTTCAAAAGCCTTACAATATGCCTCTTCAAACGCTACGACGTCTTTACTGTTTTTTATTGCATCTTTAATATCTTCTGATGAGATAGAAACATATGGAGAACCATCCTGTTTAAAAAGTTCACTTTTCAGATTTGGGAACGCATCCCAATAATCCTTCATTCCTTCTAATTCTGCATTTGGAATTCCACCAAACATGGATGCATAGATATCCCAATGTTCTGCTTTTTCAGAAGAATCTACATAACGTGGTATGTTCAGATTATAGTCATTGCTGCGTATTTCCTCTCTGGTAACCTTTCTTGAAAATTGTGGAATTTCTTCACGCTTGATATAGGTGTCTGTAATACGCTTAATATCGGACTGTCTGAGTTTATTATTTTTTCCTTCTTTTATAAATCCTTTGGATGCATCTATTATTAATACATCTGTATTTTCACGTTTCTGACGTAATACCATAATAATCGTTGGTATTCCTGTTCCATAAAAGATATTTGCCGGAAGTCCAATGATTGCATCGATATGATTGCTCTCTATTAAGTTTTTCCGTATTTCTCCCTCTTCTCCACCCCGGAACAGGACTCCATGTGGAAGTACAATTGTCATAATTCCATCTGGCTTAACATGAAACAGATCATGTAGCAAAAAAGCATAATCTGCCTTTCCCTTCGGCGCTAACCCAAATCTGGCATAACGAGGATCTGCTTCTTTATTACTTGGATCCCATGCCTGTGAATAAGGTGGGTTTGAAACAACTGCATCTACATAAAGCGGATCATAAGAATTTACCGGATCATTTTCGTCAAAATACGGCCAGTCTTCTTCCAATGTATCCCCATTACGGGTTACAATGTTATCTGGCTTAATCCCTCGCATAACCAGATTCATTCGCGTCAGATTGTACGTGCTCTCTTTTAATTCCTGTGCATAATATTTGATATTATTTGCATCTGACATATATTTTGCCGCACTGTGTCCTATGTTAATAAGCAATGATCCTGAGCCACTGGTCGGATCATATATCTTTATCTCATTTTTTCCCTGAAGATGACTCGCTACAATTTCTGACATTAAAAGTGACACTTCATGAGGTGTATAAAATTCTCCTGCTTTTTTTCCGGCATTTGCTGCAAACTGTTCTATTAAGTATTCATAAATATACCCAAGAACATCATATCCCTGCTTTCCATCCATCGGAATATCTTTTATCAAAGTGAGTAATCCACTGATAGCTTTCGTCTGTGTTCCCGAACTGTCTCCTAATTTTGAAAGTCCTGTCTGTAATGTATCAAATACCTTATCAAATACTTTTTTGTGGGTTACCGATATTAGCCGGCTAAACGCTGAAAGTGCATCCCGCACATTGGAAACATCAAAATCTTTTCCCATGCTTAGCCATGTTGAAAATAAATCTTTATACGAAATAAAATAACCTATATTCTCCTGAATCCATCTGACTGTTTCTTCATCATCATCTGTCACTGTTTTTAACAGTTCGTCGTCGTAATCATTCTCTTTCAAAAACTCTACTTCTTTGTCAGAAAGATATTTGTAAAACATAAATCCAAGTATAAAATCTTTATATTCACTAGCTTCAATCTTTGATCTCATCTGATTTGCAGATGCCCATATTTTCTGTGCGAGTTGCTGTTTATTCATAATTTTGCCTTTCTCCCTGTTTAAGTGTAAGCATAAATAGCTCAATTTATTATAGCACAGAGAATGACTGATTCGCCATATATTTAGCAAAACTGGCGACAACTGACGATAATACCGGTGGCAATCAATTTACTGACTAGGATTTTTTTCTGAATAAAAAGCAAAAATCCGCTTACCTGTACAAAAGGCAGTGGATTTTTATTTATATTTCTTCAATTATTTATTTTTCTGGAGTTTCTTCACATCTTCTAATGGCATATTTCCAACTCATAAATCATGTCACACGCAATGCCCGTTCCATCCTCTAAAATGAACATTTTATCATAATCACGGATTTTTCTAAATGTTCCTGTCACTGTCTCATATTTACCGCCCTCTTTTCTGTCATCCGGCTTAAAATATGTCACTGTCACTGCCAGATGTTCCTCTTCATGTGCCATCAGTTCCTGCAGTTTTTCGTTCAATTCCTCCTTCTTATCCTCATTCAGCTCTGCCTGTTCTTCCGTAAGTCTTGCAGTCTCCTGGATTGCCGCCTCATGCCCGGTCAGTGCTGCAAACGGAGAGAACTGTGCTGCTCTGTCATAAATTGACATCTGCGGATGTACTGTGGAAATGTGATGTGGAAGCCCAATGATATCCTCATACTCTTTTTTATGCATGATGACCTCCAATCTGATTATTTCGCTCCTGCATGGTCGCCCCTTCCTGAAGGTTCGTTCCCTTTAACATTGCGTTCTTCCCATATTTTTTCTTAACCGAAAGCATTGCCTCCTGCAACCTTCGCTCTTTTTCGCGTTTTTCCTGCCCGGCTTTCTGTTCCTCTGCCACTGCCTGATAATCAGTAAATAAACCCATCTGTGTAAATTCCGTCTCTTCCGATATCGTTTGCTCGTCCACAACGCGATTCGCTGTAACATAAACCCGGCGTATCAAAAGATTCTCATCAACAATCCGGTCATACAGTTCTAATACATCCTCCATGATCTGTGATGTAGAAGATGTCTTTTTCTTAAGGTTTGCTGTCCCATGTGCATGCTTTGGCACAAGTCTGCCATAACGGTCTGCTTTCACCTCTCCACGGTATTTTTTCCGATGTTCCGGGTCTGTCAGATTCTCGATATCATATCCGACATTGAGTACAAGCTGGTCTGTCACAAGCTTTTTCTCCACAAGATCGAGCACCAGTGCATCGGTCATCTCACGGACAATGATTTTTGTCTGGTTAAAATCATACGGACAATGCAGCACCTGACCGGAACCGATACTGTTTGTCTCCGGCTTATATCCCTTAATATCCGCAATTGTTACAGGCTCATACCCCCAGGAATGATCGATCAGAAGCTCTGCATTAATGCCAAATATTTTATAAAGAAGCTCTTCGTTATAATAATCTCTCTCACCGCCGATGGAACAGCGTGCAATATCGCCCATCGTATAAAGCCCGGCCGCTTCTAACTTTTTCCGGTAGCCACTTCCTACCCGCCAGAAGTCCGTCAATGGTCTGTGATTCCACAATAATTTCCGGTAAGACATCTCATCAAGTTCCGCGATCCTCACTCCATGTGCATCCGGCATGACATGTTTTGCCACGATATCCATTGCGACTTTACACAGATAAAGGTTGGTTCCGATTCCGGCTGTTGCAGTAATCCCTGTCTCCTGCATCACATCAAGGATCATCTTTGATGCCAATTCCTTCGCCGTCATATGATAGGTGTTCAGATAATGCGTCACATCCATAAACACTTCATCTATAGAGTACACATGCATATCTTCCGGTGCGATATATCTCAGATAAATGTTGTAAATTTGTGTACTGAATTTCATATAGAGTGCCATTCGTGGCTTTGCTGTTACATAAGTAACAGAAAGCTCCGGGTGTGCCTTCAGTTCGTCCGAAAAATAGGAACTTCCCTCAAACACTCTTTTCGGTAACTTTTGCAGTCTCTCCCGGTTTACCTCTTTCACACGCTGCACAACTTCAAAAAGTCTCGCTCTTCCCGGGATTCCATATGCTTTTAAAGAAGGCGAAACTGCCAGACAGATTGTTTTCTCTGTCCGCTCTGCATCCGCCACGACAAGATTGGTCGTCAGTGGATCAAGATCTCTTTCCCGGCACTCAACAGAGGCATAGAACGACTTTAAATCAATTGCGATATAAATATGATTTTCATTTTCGCTCAAGAACGCACCTCCCATTTTTTACGCCACTGCATTCGCATTAATATTATCTATGACCTGTTTGATTCCCATCCATACTGTCTGATCCGTAAATTCTTCATAATCCTTTTTTGTTCCGATTTCACGCTAAAGGATTTCTTCAAACTCATTCATCCCTGCACGTTCTAAGAAATCTGTATGCAATAAACCACTGATTTGCACTCAAAATGATTTCTAAAGGCAAAATCATAAGCATCATTACCTGTATTCTTGCAAAGCAAGGCTATGTTTCCAATCTAGATAAAATCATCACATACTTGTCGTAATTCCATGCTTAATCTTCATCCTCCTCATCATGTAACCAGTCTGGCTCTTTGACAGTATGAGGTAGTGGGTAATAATCAAAAACTTCAGGTTTCACTTCAAGAACATCTTTAATCCACTCGACTGATTTTTCAACATCTTCCTTTGAATTATAGCCAGGAATATGCGGTATTCTTATATGAAACCGTTCTTTAGGAATAACATCCCTCAATCGGAATAGATTCTGCATAACTTTTTCATTATCAGTTCCCGTGTATTCTTCATAAATAAACCTGTCCATATCTTTGATATCAATAATCCATTCATCGATATCTTCAATGAGCGGTTCTACATATCTCCAAGGTACGTTGAGAGATGTTTCGATCCTTTTAGCCCATCTTGAATCCATTAATTTGCAAAGTTCATGGATAAACTCTGACTGCAGCAGAGGCTCTCCCCCACCGAATACTACACCGCCGCCAGTCATAAGATAATAAATTTCATCTTTCTTTAGCACCACTAATAATTCTTCTGGCTTATACGCAGCTCTTGGTGCACCAGAAAAAACATTATTAGTATCATGGCATGAATTATTTATGCAATACTTACATTTCAATGGACAATCAAAAAAAGCAACAAGTGTGGAAACACCCTGACCATCCGTAGCCATTCTTAATCTTGAAACAGACATAATATCGCCAATCATGCTTCCACCTCCCATTCAGTTAATGTAAAGTCCGGAATAATCCTGTCTTCAAGTGCGATTGCATCCAGTTTTTCTCTTAAATACGCAGACTCCTGATCATATTTTGCACATGTACCAGCGCATGGACCAATTGATGGACACTCATCTGAAGAAAACTCAATTCCATTAGCTTCAGCCAATTTAATTCTCTGATTTCGCAAATACACACAAATCTTCTTTCCATCTATTCGTGCAGGAACTCTTTCTATTTCCTCTTTCGTTCTATCGTTATCCTCTGGATAGTCAGGCGGCATAATCAATCCTAATGTACAAAAGCTTCTGTATAATTTCCTTTCTATTTTTGTATCCAGAGACTGTTTCTTGGATAAATCAATTCCATTAAACCCTTCTTCAATCGCTACATATGAATTTGACGAAAAATCAAAATAAAACTTTCCGTACAATTCGCCAATGCTATTTACTACAGTTGGTAATAATGCAGCATAATCTTTTTCCACTTCCTGCCATGCATCCTTCATTGTAGCGTCTTTAGGAAGTTTATCCAGGTATTTATTGCTATCAATATACAAAATTGAAGTCAGCTGTGATAAATCTGACAGCATATCTTTATGTCCTTGAATATGTCTCTTCCCTTCAAAACGCCAAGGGGAAACTGTGCAGAGATGAAGCGTATTAAACTCATTTCTATCCTTAATGACATAAAACGGATATAAGCTTTCTGGATTACCATCTGTCAAAAACAATATATCGTCGTGATATCCCAAAGATTTATTCAAATCATCTGCAACAGATTCCAATGCTTTATATCTTTGGTCATCAACTCCAAATTTATCAATCCCCATTCCAATTTGCTTATATGGACTTACAAAGCATTCGTATTTGTCAGTAACCGCTTTTCCCTCCAAGCAAACAACCAGCAGCACATCCTTAAAAATTTCCAGTACTGGCTTGTTTGGATTCCATATAAAAGATGTATCAGTTATAATAACTCTCATGTAACAACCTCCTTACACTTTTCGTTATCTTTATAATAAATGATAGGCTGTACCAAAAAACGGACTCGTTACAAGACTTTTCATTAATTGTTACTGTTCACAGCTGAATAAATAAAAAAATATGCCACGGTTGGGTTGACGTGGCATTTGTACTTTAATTAGGCAGAGCTTATGCTTCGCCTAATACTTCTTTCAGGGTAAATGGATTTCCACTGGTTAGTCTTACGAGTGCTTCAAATGTATCGATTCCATTTGCAAAACCTTTTATTGTATATTCTTCAATAATATTATTTACCCATTTACGAAATTGAACTGCCTTTGGAGAATCATCTTTATTTCCTACAGCTATAATTGCTTTTAAATTGTAATGTTTTGTGTCATAGTTTTTTCCATCAGAAGCAGTTACTCGAAATTTTCGAGTAACTGAATTTTCATCAAGTTCAAGACTTCTAAACGCTTTCTGCAAATTGTTAAGGAAACAATCGGAGTTGGTGTAAACGAAAAAGCAGTCTTGCGGTTTTATAAAACTGCCCTTTCGTTTACATCAATTTCGATTTTTCCTTGGTGAACAAAGTCGCGTCCCTTTCGCCACTATCTATGGGAATTCAATCTTTGCTCTCTTCTATAAGTTTATCATATCTCGTGTTTTATTGACAGCTGGTTTTTGCCAAAAGAATTATTTTTAGGCATGACAAACAGACTCCCTTTGCGGAAGTTTTTTGAAGTATTCAGTTGTATATTTTAACATCTCATATGCGCTAAAACAGATGGTGTATGCTTATCTGGAAGATGTGGAACCATTTTTCCGCCACAGGAAGAACACCTGCATACATCTATGTTATATAGCAGCTTTATCATTTCAGTGGCACTTCGATTTTTCAATGCAGAAATATATTTTTTACATCCAAGCAGATTTCTACAATGCGTCATCTTTTTGCTCTTGTTTCGGCACGACAGCAAACCATAGTGCCGGATTCTGACAAAACGTTTTGGAGGAACATGCATTAAAAATCGACGGATGAATTCCTCGCCCGGAACTGTTTTCTCTTTCCACTGACCTTTGTTTTTATAGTCTTTTACAGCATATGTAACAGTTGCTTCCGTCATGGACTTGATCCGATGATTACTGATTGCTATCCTGTGAGTATATTTCCCAAGATAATTTATGACTGACTGTGCTCCATTAAATGTTTCCTTACAATAAGCAACCCAGTCTTTTTTATAGCACTCATCGAGAAGTCCTTTGAAGCAATAGTGGTTTTGATATTTCTCCGCTGTACCATGAAACTCAAGCTTTGAATCATTCCACAGGCTTTTTAATTCGCACAAATATTTCCCACGGAACACTTTTGCAATGACCCCATACGGGAGAAAAAACTTCCCACCGGTATCTTTCCATTTGCTGTCCTTATCAAGTCCGCCACCAAGAACAATGGTATGGATATGAGGATGATAATTCATTGCAGAACCCCATGTATGAAGAATACAGATATATCCGATGTCAGCTCCCAGATACTTTGAATCTTTCGCCAGCTCGTTCAGAGTGGCTGATGCAGCATGATACAGTGCATCATACAAAAGTTTCTGATTGCTATAAATGATAGGATTCAATTCCTCAGGGACTGTGAATACCACATGATAATAAGGTGCATCCAGTACATTCTCCTTCTGGGCATCAATCCATTTTTCTTTCGGAAACTCCTGACACATAGGGCAACACCTGCTTCTACAAGAGTTATTGTGAATGCTGATACATCCACAGTCCTCACAGATACTTATGTTCAAACCAAAAGCCCCGGTTTTACAGTTCATGATGTGAAAAGCTGCTTTTCTGTGGTGAGCAGGAAGCTCATGTTTTTTTTCATAAACAGGATAAAACCGTTCAAAGACATTCTGTATCGTACAAGATTTTTCCACGATTACGCACCACCCATCTCATCAAATGGGCTTCTAATACCGAGCAGAGTCTTATTGCTTACATGAAGATAAATCTCTGTTGATCTTGGATCACGGTGTCCCAAAAGAGCCTGAATATATTTCACGTCACACCCGGCCTCAAACAGATGGCTTGCGAAACTATGGCGCAAACAGTGTGTAGAGACATGCTTCTCAATTCCAGCTCTTTTTGCACTTTTACGGAAGAACTGAATGACACTGTCCTTCACAAGATAATCGCCAGACCATGAACTTGGAAACAGAATCCCTGTTGGTCTGTCGCATTTAAACCAGTATTCTGTAAGTATCTCAAGTGTACGGTCAGCAAGCAGGGTATAACGGTCAAAGCGGCTTTTGCTATCACGGATGTGTATTGTTTTATTGGTGCGTGAAATATCATCATAGTGAAGGTGTGTGACTTCTGATACCCGAAGACCACCTGAATACATTGTAGCAATCATGGCTTTATGTTTCAGGTTTGGCGTTGCATCCAGAATCGCTGATATCTCTGCTTTCGTAAGTACGATTGGCAGGCTCCTGTCTCTTTTCATACGTGGGATATCATCGTCATCCCAATTCATCTTTAATACTTTTTTATAAAAGAAACGAATACCGGAATGATAGTGGTTGTATGTTTCCGGTGAAATCCCGGAAAGTCTTTTTTGGGTCAGAAATGTGTCAACATCATCTGTTGTCAGCGCATCTATTGGCTTATCAGTATATTTTAAAAAGTGAGCAATACTTGTACAGTAAGCATGAATAGTAGAATCTCTTAGATTCCGTTTGTTTGCAGCATTTGTAATCTGGCAAAATATTTCATCGTACATAATAAAATCCTCCATGTAAAATCAGTAGTTAATGAAAAACCCTGCTTACATGGAGGTGCATTAGCATAATAAAACCGCTTGTCAGAAAAGCGGTCAAATGGTATTCTTTTCATAGGCAGTGGTGTCTTTCTGTATTGAATTGTTTTGTGTGGTAACTTTACAATATCAAATACTGGTAATAATTGCCATTGCCTATTTTATTATTGAGAAAAAGAAAACTGCGCCACAGCCTTGGCAGGCCATCGCGCAGCGATTTTGTTCAATTGGAAGTTGTTGTATTCTATAATGATACATCAATAGAATTACGAACCAGCCTATTACCATTTTTGACAAGTGTCGTTTCCACTGATTCTCTTGTGACATTTTCAAGAATACTTGTATCAAATTTTTGTCCCGGTTTCCAATTTGGATTAGCTGCTTTCACTGCTGCATACATAGCGGATCTATACTGTCCTTCATATTGTTCTATCATCATATTCATGGCTCCGATGCGGAGCATTGTCCGATCCATATCATAATCATAACCATAAAACATAATCCATCGCATACCTCTTATTTTCACACTGGAACATATCCTATCTTATTCACACCGATAACAATCAAAGTCTTTGTCATTCCAAACATAATGGTCTGCTCCTTTAACTAATTATTCTATTCTTTTTTTAATTTCACTGGCAACACCAATGCAATCTTCTGGCATAAATCCAGGTGCTTCAAACGCTCTTGAGAACACTTTGGAAACAGATTTTGCAATTTGTTCAACTGTGGAATCGAATCTTATGTATCTGGACAGTTCTTCACTTTCTCCATCAAACTCATCGTGTGGTGCATCTGGCAATAAGCTATAAGGATTCCACTTATCAATCTCAGCCTTAATAATTCTGTATATCTGATATCTGTCGCCGAGTTCTTCTTTTCTTTTTTCTGCAGCTATTCTATAGCTTTCAATAACTGCATCAATGTCCTCCATATCTGGTTGACACCATACATCAGTTACCTTATACCAGTCCCTTTTTAAACAAATGCCATCTACCAATTCTGCATCAAACAGTTCATCTAAGCTGGCATAATCAATCTCACCACTTCCATCCGAATATCCACATCTCTGAAATGAAACATGTCCAGGATATCCAATGATCATATACTCAGACTCTTTATCCCTAAACATCATTGACATCTCAGGTTCAGCATCAATTTTGATAAATGTAGTTATAATTCTTTTAATATCCTCGATAGAATATGGATTGTGGATATCCTGACCTTCAAATGTTCTATAAAATGCATTTGCCTGTAACTGCTGCAATCCTGAAACTTGACCATCACCAAATTCCATGATAATCAAATTACCATCTTCTTTTCTTGCAATATCTGCAGTCACAAAATTACTTTTTACACGTTCAGCAATGCATTCTATCCATTCATATTCATCTTCTGATAACTTCACATTATGTTTATCAGTCCAATAGTCATCTATAGCCATTATGCGACCGGCATAAATAAAAACTCTGTATTCTTCAGCTAATGGCATTCCACTACTCTTATGAAATCCCATTTGCTTTAATTTCTCAAAGCGGCGTAAGACAACACCTCCAACAAGACCATCACCTTGCCTTGTAATAAAAGTCTGAATCACCTTTTGAGCATTGTCTTTATCACTGATATTCTTTATAAAACAAGCATCATACCATTCATGCTTTCTACTCTTCACAAAATCTTTAACAATAAAGGATCCAATTTCACCCTCCATGAGAGACATAGCATCTTCTGGCTTCTCAGTATTAGTCCACACACTTTCAATTGTTTCATTTTGAAAGTCAGCATACCATTCAGGAAGAAGATGATATCTGTTATACTCCTCAGGTGTATTTATAAGAATGATTCCCTTTTTCTCCAATGCTTCATAAAAAGCTTTATACATCTCAGGCTTCATCATCCAACCACGATAAATTGTCAATCCTGATATATCTTCCCCAAATAAAGACAATTTTCCCATTTGCATATCTTCATAGCTAAACAGGGCACATGCATGATTTAGTCCTGCTGCTTGATATTCTTCTTCATAGTCTTCATCGACACGTTTCTGATAAAGAGGATGATTACAGAATATAAAATTAATGTCTGCTAAATCTCTCACCATAATATTGCCAGCAGCTTCGATTTTATCAAGTAATTCAAATAACAGTCCTACAGGCATATCTTCTATCAATTTTCCATCAGGAATACGCCTAAACATCTCAATTCCTTTGACTTTGAATCGATTCCCACGTAGATCAAACAGAATATCCCCCACACGTACTGTAAAACCTTTAGGGATTTCAACAGTATATACAATGCCTCTACCAGTAATTTTTAACCTATCTATTATTCTAAAAACTTCACTCATTTATTCATCATCCCCATTGATACACTTTGTCTTTACATCCACCCGATATTATTTCTTACCATATTACTATCGGTTATCTTTTTCATATAATTCATAGTACAATTAAATCCTCATTTTTTCAATCAGTTCCTATACCTTTGCCTGTGTCACTTCTTTTCTCACGATAAAACAAAAACGCACAGACTGTCTCTCATCTAAACAATCTGTGCGTCTCTTTTATAATCTGCAAACCGCTCCTTTCCATATGTTATCCATATCTCAGGCTCTCATTACAGATATCCTATATGTTTTTACACCATCTTACTCCGCTTTTGCATCCGAAACACTGACCGTATGGTCATACCATTTTCCTTTTGTTCCGATTAACGCAAGATCAAACTCCTGATCTAATGCTTCTACCGGAACATCAAAAGCATAAACTTCCTCTTTGGAACCATCAGAGTATGTAACCTCTTCTGTTGTTGGCTGGATCAGTTTTGCTCCATCCTTTTTAGCATCCTCTGCAGTTCCTAAGAAAAGATTTACAATGTTCTGGGATGGCATCACAATGTGAAGTGTCATTTTGCCATCCTTTACCGTAAGTGTTCCACGTCCGTCATAGACTTCGTTCACATGAAACATACCGCTGTCAGTGTCGAATTTTGCAGAATATGTTCCGTCTGCAAGAGCTTCACTCTTACTTGCGGAAGAAAGCATAGCAGAACCGAGGGATTCGATGGCTGCTTTTGTATGGGCTACATAAATCTGCTGGATCGCATCGATTCCGCCGAGTCCAGCGATCTGGCAGTCAACGCTTTCAAAGTTACCGCTTGCAACAAACTGGCTCTTCCAGGAATCATCATCATCGCCAGCCATATCGTTGTTGGCGTGATCTCCGGCTACGACCATTAAAGGACGAAGGATCACTTTTGTGTATCCTGCTTCTTTTACTGCTGCGATCACGTTCTCACATGCTGTCTCTTCCGGCTCACCTTCCACTGTTCCGATGAATACGTTGTCATAACCTAATTTTTCCATCTGGGCAGCCATCTGGCTGTAGCTTACTTTTGCAGTGTGGGAAGTACCATGTCCCATGAATACAAATGCTGTACCATCTTCTTTGGCTGCCTTTAAGGAATCAAAACCTGCTGTCTTTACTGCCTCTGCTGTGATAGCTTCTGCAACGGCTGCTTTGTCTTCATTGACAACAGTTGCGTCGTCTCCAACTTCACCGAGCAATGGTTCTGCTACCGTAACTGTCTCAAATTTATCTTTGTACTCGTCTAACGCTTCCACTAACTCATCATACTCTGCGCCATGCATTAAATGTGTTGGCTGTACAACGAGATTTTTCACACCGTTAGCTACGGCTCTGTCAAGTGCCTGCTCTACATTGTCAATTTTTTCACCATCTCTTGCCTGTACATGGTTGATGATGATCTGTGCTGTGAAAGCTCTTCTTACAGACCAGTCCGGATTTGCTTCCTGCAGTGCTTTTTCCACACCACCGATATCCTCTGCCCTGCTGTCATTGAAGGATGTACCAAAGCTTACAACTAAGAGCTCGTTCTCACCAATTCCGTCCTCATTCAAAGGATCATCCTTGGATGCATCTCCTGTATCTCTTCCGAAATAATCCGGGTCAGCATTTTCTCCCTCAACAAGTTCCTTCTGTGCATCTGTCAGCTTGTCCCATGCTGCTTTTGCTGCTGCGCACTGCTCATCTGTGTTCTCATTTCTAGTCTGCACATAGATGGCATCGATGAGTGCTGCAACTTCGTCTGCTGCGGCCTGATCATCGACCTCTTCACTCTCTGTCTCAGCAGCTGTTTCTGTCTGTGGCTGTGTTGTCTCTGTCTCGTTCTTACTTCCGCAGCCTGTAAAAAGAGCTGCTGTCATTGTAAACGCAAGAACAAGTGCAAGTGTTTTTTTCTTCATTTTTTTCTCCTCTTTGTGATTTACTTCTGCTTCATAGAGATCTGTACACAAAGAAAAATTTATTATCCAATCCTTACGGAAACAGACAATAAAAAACTCCGGTCAGATGTCCTGAACGGAGTAAAAAGTCAATGAAAATCAGGCTTTTGTCAGAAAGCCCTCTAAACAGTACGACCAATTACTCGTGATCTGGGAATTCATTTCCCTGTACCAGACGATTGGCAGGTTTCCTGGCTGAAAGATCCTCATACAGATTCTGCCTTCCCAGTGCCATGCACCAGTGGCTTTCCATGCGGAAAAAGAATCTGCACTCCCTTATCACAGTGACGAGATCGTACAGGAATCACACCTGTTTCCCTTTTAACCAGTCTGGTCATAACAAAACCGGCTGGCACCAACTGTCTTCTCTATGAAACTGTCATTTTTTTACGCTTCCATACCGCATGAATGATATAGCAGTTTAAAGCCTTATCCATGTTAGCACACCCATGTTTTTTTTGCAATCTCAAATGTGTTTTTCTGCTCTTTCCAAAAACCATTTCACAAACTTTGGATCTGACGGATAATACAGATGTGGAAAGCCCCAGAAATGGTCGTCCGATGCATGAATGCACTTCCAGCTTCTTCCTGTCACCGGTTTTGTGGCAATACAATCCTCTCCATTCGCTGTGCTGTCGAAATAGTGGAACTCATGCGCCTTTATTTTTTCCGGTTTCGGCCTTTCCGCTGTTCCCTTCTCCGTGAGCCCTTGCGGCAGTTGTACCTCCACATAACCAAAACGTACCAGTTTTCCCATGTACTGACACTCTGCCGGGATCACACCTGCCATTTGATAAGTTGTTCCCTCCCTGTCCGTGAGCGTGTCATGCAGATACATAAATCCCCCACATTCTGCCAGGGAAGGTAACTGCTGTTCCAGCGCTTCTTTGATTGATTTCCGCATGCTCTCATTTTCTTCAAGCTGCTTAGCGTATAATTCCGGATAACCGCCGCCTAACAGTAAGCCATGAATGTTTTCCGGAAGCTTCTCATCATGCAGCGGTGAAAAAAATACCAGCTCTGCTCCATAGTGTTCCAGCATTCTCAGGTTGTCACGGTAATAAAAACAGAATGCTTCGTCTTTCGCCACTGCGATGCGGGGCGGTATTGTATTTGTACCGGAGTTCCCTCTGTCATATAATTTATTTTTTCCACTGAAAATTGCCTGAGAAAAAATTGTAACTTTCCCAGAATACGCTTTTTCTTCTAAATCTTCTTTTTCTTCCGGCTTTACTTCTTCTGTTACAGTTTCTTCTTTTTCCCAAAAAGCACTTTCTGCAATCCCGATCATCGCATCGACATCCACATATTTTTCCAGCAATTGTCCGGCTTTTTTCAACTGAAAATTCAGTTCTTCCATTTCTTCCGGCAGGATCAGACCCAGATGTCTGGAGCCGATTGTCAGTTCTTTTTCATTCGGAATACATCCCAGTGCTTTTATCTCAAGTTCTTCTTCGATCAGCGGCGCAATGGTATCAAAAAACATTTTACTTGTCCGGTTTAAAATAACCCCTTTGATCAGCTTCTTCTCGTCATACTGTAAGAATCCTGCAATGAGCGGGATCACAGATTTTCCCATGCCATGCGCATCCACGACCAGAATAACCGGGACATCCAGCGTCTTGGCCAGATGGTAGGAAGATCCCTCCTCCCTGATTCCGCCAAGTCCATCGTAAAGTCCCATAACACCTTCTAACACTGCGATATCGTGTCCCGGCAGTTCCATCTCATATAACGCCTGTATCTGTGATACATCTGAAAAAAAGGTATCCAAATTTTTGGATGGAATTTTTAACACCTGTTCATGAAACATCGGATCAATATAATCCGGTCCGCACTTAAAGGACACCGGATGTTTTTTCCTGCATAATAACTGTTTTAAAAAAGCACATGTGACGGTTGTCTTTCCACTGCCGCTTTTTACCGCTGCGATCATAACTTTAGGTATTTTCAATCCCATTTAAGATACCTCCCCGGTAAAATCAAAAGAGCAGATGTAGATTGGATTTTCGCCCTGCATCAGATGATAACCGCCGACTGTTTTCGCACGGGATACCTGCACCTGAATGATTTCAAGATTCGTGATACGGCTGTCTGTTTTTAGCAATGTCAGTTCACTGATCGTCTCTAAACTGATGCAATTGATCACAATCCTCATTGCATGATTTTTTTTATATAAAACATCTAAGATTTCTTTTAATCTGCCACTGCTTCCACCGATGAACGCATGTGTCGGATGCTCACTCCGTTCTTCTGTCTTAAGACAGTCCGGTGCCTCACCGGCGATTACCTGAATATTCGGCAGAGCGAATTTCTCGATATTTTTCTGGATCAGTTCCAGTGCAAGAGGCTTTTTTTCTATCGCAAAAACCTGGATCTGCCCACTTCTTTTTGCGATTTCCACCGCGACAGAACCTGTTCCGCTTCCGATATCATAGCAGACGGAATCCTCTTTTAAATGCAATTTGCAGATGGACAACGCTCTTATCTCTTCTTTCGTCATCGGAACTTTATCCCGCAAAAATTCCTCATCCCGCATCCCACAGGTAACTGCCTTTTTTTCTGCATCCGGATTTAGGATGAGACATATATATAATCCGGTTTCTTCCACATGCTCACATGCTTCCGGCGTTAATGCCAAAACTTTCTCTTGCGGATAGGACAACTGAAAACCTGCAAGTACCGTGCAGTTCTGCAAATGATAATTCTGTAACAGTCTGCCAAGTTTTTGTACATCCTCTTTTCCGGACATGAGCAAAAATGTTTTTTCGGAAAAACGAATTGTTTCTGTCAGATTTCCGATCCACTCTGAATCCGCTCCGTGTCCATGAATACTTAAAATAGCCGCATCCTGATAACTGTCCCCGGTCAATGCTGCCAGATAAGATACCGATGAAATTCCGGGATAGATGCGCACACTGCTGTCACTTCTGCCCTTCAGTGTTTCATATAGTTTTCCGCATCCGCTGTAAAAACCGGTATCACCGGAAAAAAGAATGACCACTTTTACCCCGCAGCCGGATAACCGGTCCAGCTCCGGGACAATATCCGCTGCAAGATAATAGGGATAACGGACTGCCTGCTCATTTTTTGTTGTCCTTAGCAGCCGTTTTGCTCCAAAAATGTAGTCTGCTTCCCGGATTTTTTCTGCTGCTTCCATCGTGAGCGTCTGCTCATTTCCCATACCGGTTCCGATAAGGGCGATCTGGTTTTTTATTGTTTTTCCTGTAATTTTGGAAATTTTTCTGCACACCTGTGTAAATGTATCACCACTGTTTTGTTTTTCCGGATTGCCGATCACGCAGGCAGTGATCCCTTCTGCCCCGGCAGCTTTTATTTTTTCCAGAAATCCCCCGGTTCTGCCACTCTCCTTTGTGACCAGATACTTTATATCAAACTGTCTGATCAGTGCGCGGTTCATCTCCAATGAAAAAGGACCCTGCATCGCAATGATCTGTTTTCCACAGATACCGTTCTTTTCACACAGCGAGAGGCTCTCCAATCCCGGCAATACACGGACAAACAGGCGGTCTTTTAACGTTTCCTTCCGACTGTATGTGGCAAGGTCTTTGCTCCCGGTTGTGAGCAGGATGTTCCCATCTGTGGAGCTTAAGAAGTCTGCACATTCTGTGGCGTCACTGCACAGTATCACATCTGAGCGATTTTCCTGTATTGTGTCCTTATTTAATGCAATATCCGAAGCCTCCCTCTGCAGCCGGATATACGGAATCTCCGTATTTTTCAGGCTTTCCCTGATGTTTTCCGAAACTGCCGTTGCAAACGGATGCGTTGCATCCACCACCGCTGCCACCCCACTCTGTGCGATGAACTTCTGCATTTTCTCCAAATCCATCCTGCCTTTATGAACCGTAACTCCTTCCATCTCCGGCATGACGATCTCACCATATTCTGTTGCCACGGAAACAATACAGTGGATTCCATTTTCAGACAATGTCTGTGCTAACATGCGTCCTTCTGTTGTTCCTGAAAAAATTAGAATTCTATTCATGAATTTCTTTCTCCTGTTTACACGATTGTCACATGCAAATTAAAATACAGCATACTTTAAACCGCCGGATCCGGTAGCACATACCCTCTCGGTGTGACAAGTTTCCCTCCTATGATTTTCGTTCTTGAATTTCCAATAAATACCGTTGTAAACATATTTACCTGACGCTCCCGCAATTCTGCGAGTGTGCAGACTTCACAGGCTGTGTTTTCTCTTCCGATATTTTCCACATAGCCACAGGCTCTCTCCGGCTCCACTCCGTTTTTTTGTAAAATGTCACAGGCCTTCTTAAGATAATCTGCCCTGTGGTGGCTGGATGGATTATAGATTGCCATGCAGAAATCACCCATCGCCGCTGCCGCAAGCCTTTTTTCGATAAGCTCCCACGGCGTCATAAGATCACTTAAGCTGATGACGCAGTAATCGTGATTGAGTGGTGCTCCAAGCGCCGCTGCCCCACTGTTTGCCGCTGTGATCCCCGGGATCACCTCAAGTTCACATCCCGGATGCGCTTCCGACATCTCATAGAGCAGGGATGCCATTCCATACACGCCTGCATCCCCACTGCATACCATCGCAACCGTTTTTCCTTTTTCTGCTTCCTCAAAACACATCTCGCAGCGTCTGACTTCCTGTTTCATCGGTGTGGATAAAAATTCTTTTTCCCGATATTTAACGCCTAATAATTTTAAATACACCGGATATCCGACGATCACATCGCTGCCGCACAATGCATGATCTGCCTGTGGAGTCATCATTTCCCCGGTTCCCGGTCCCATTCCCACGATATAAATTTTACTGCTCATCGATCCTGTACTCCTTTGCCAGCTCTCTTTCCAATTTCCAGTCGTATTTTACAATTGCGATCGTCATACCGTTTTCCGCCTGCTTCCGCAAAATGAAAGTTCCTTCTTCGTTTGCCGCTTTCATTGCAGCCCTCTCGCAGACATTGTCCACACCTGTCTTTTCTTTTACAAAGGAGGACTCCTGAAAGTCTCCCTTTACCTGTTTTAACTCCTCCGCAGAATAGGTAAAAAACGGAATCCTGTTTGCCATGCACCACCGCAGCAGGCCTTCCTCCTCTTTTTTCAGATCAATGGAAGCTGCTGCGCGCACAAGTCTTTTTTCAATGCCTGCATGATCCAGCCACTTTTGTATAAATGCATCCAGTTCCTCAAAGCTTTTTCCCCTGCGGCAGCCGATTCCTAAAATATATTCTCTCGGCTGCAATCCGAGTACTCCCTGCTCTAAGTCTGTTTTCTCCGATGAGATCACAATATCCGGCGTTTTTCCATCCAGTATTTTGGCTGAGACTTTTGCGATCCCCTCCCGGTTATAAATGGAAAGACCACATTTTTTTGCAAACAGATCCACAGAAAACGCATGATTCACATCGGTTGCCGTTGTGATGACCGGAATCCCGCCAATCTGCCCTGCAATCTGCTCTGCGAGCTCATTTGCACCTCCCATATGCCCGGAAAGCAGCGGGATCACAAAAGTCCCTGCCTCGTCTGCCACAACCACCGGACTGTCACTCAGCTTATCCGACACAAATGGTGCGATCATGCGCACTGCAATGCCACAGGCTCCAATTACAACAATGGCATTTTTCTCTGCAAACTGCTGTCTTGTCCAGTCAGATAGCGATAATCCAAGTTTTTTTGCTTCTTCTGTTTTCGTTCCCACAAAAGCCTGTCTGATTTTTTCTGCAAGTTTTGTTCCGTTCTCTGTAAACGTAATGATACTGATATTCATTCTTTTTCCCTTGATTTTTTTATCTTACGAAATTCCGTCTCAAAATCCGGCGCATACAGTCTGGATTTCCCATAATTCTGATGTGCCACAATATCTCCCACGATGATCAGCGCTGTTTTGGTAATGTCATGCGCTTTTGCCGTCTCTTCTAACTGTTCCACCGTACACAGATACGCTTCTTCCTCCGGCCAGGTCGCCTTGTATACAATCGCTGCCGGTGTGTCTTTCCCATACCCGCCTGCGATCAGCCGTCTGCCCAGTTCTCCCAACATTCCTGTACTTAAATAGATTGCCATGGAAGCATGATGTGCTGCAAAACTCTCAATGCTCTCTCTCTCCGGTACTTTGGTTCTGCCTTCCATGCGGGTAATGATCAATGACTGGGACACTTCCGGTAAAGTATATTCCAGATTTAACAAAGCTGCCGCTCCAAAACAGGCACTTACTCCCGGACAGCTTTCATACAAAATACCTTTTTCATCCAGCAGATCCATCTGTTCCCGCACTGCTCCGTAAATGCTCGGTTCCCCAGTGTGAAGCCGCACTGTCGTAAGCTTTTGTTTTTCTGCCTCTTCCATGACAGCGAGTACCTCTTCTAAGGTCATGTATGCACTGTTATGTATCTCACACTCTTTTTTGCAATAAGATAAAAGTTCCGGATTCACAAGCGACCCCGCATAAATTACCACATCCGCCTTTTCTAACAGACGCATTCCACGTACCGTGATAAGATCTGCCGCTCCAGGTCCTGCTCCCACAAAATAAACCATTGTTTTGTTTCCTTTCTAATTTATGTATTTGCGAAACCCTTCATAATCTTCTTTAAATTGTGAAAAATTAACAAAATTTTCGAAAACACGCTTTCGCTACGTGTCGCTGGTAACGGTACTGCTCATTCTTCGCAGTACTTCGCAAATTCATTTAAAATCTGCTACGCAGATAGGAATTTGCTCACACCTGAATCATCTTCGCACGGTCTGTGCAATAAATGCACAGACCTGATTAAAAATGTTGTATCTGCCTTCTAAGGACCGACCGCTCCCCAGTGTTTTCTCAAGCTTTTGTTAATTTTTCACAATTTAATTTAGGTTTTCAAGAGTTTCGCAATTGTCTAATAAATCACATTAATTCCTGTAAAAACTTCTCTGCTCCAGAGGACTTTGCCAGCTCTCCAAATTCATTGGAATAAAGGATGACCTCGATCTGCATTTTTCCTGCCGCCCGTTTGTTCAGATAAAACATGATTTTTGACAACAGATCCTGCATCACAGCATCTTTTTTGCCACAGGCATCCAGTTTCCTGACTGCTTCTTCCGTGGTGACACATTGCAGGATTTCTTCGAGCACCGTGTAGGGCACTTGATTTCTCACAGAAGCCGCGACAAGCAATTCCATACGGCAGTCTCCCTCTTTGGAGTGTGTGTTCATAATTCCTCCTGCCACTTTTACCAGTTTTCCGATATGTCCTGTGAGCAGCATTTTTTCAAATCCAATATCAACTGCCATATCAATGGTGTCTCCGATAAAATTACTGCACTTCACACTCCGGTCAAGGTCGTAATCATATGTTTTTTTCATGTAATCCAGCCCGTAATTGCCGGGCGAAACAGCGGCAATCCCATAACCTTCTGCTTTTTTCTGGTTCAATTCGACTTTGATCGTATCAAGAAGTGCCTGACTGCTCATCGGTTCTACGATCCCGGAAGTTCCCAAAATAGAAATTCCCCCGACAATCCCAAGCCTCGGATTGAAGGTCTGCTCCGCCAAACGCTCTCCGTCCGGCACTGAGATTGTAATATGAAGCACTCCGCAGAAATCTGCCAATGCGCATACTTCCTGTACCTCTTTTTCAATCATTTCCCGTGGCACATGATTAATGGCTGCATTCCCAACCGGCTGGTCTAATCCGGGCTTTGTCACTCTTCCAACGCCCTTACCTCCGTCAATGTGAATGACCGCCTGTTTCTCCTGCATCGCTTCCACACAAATCCCGGAAAGCTGTCCGTTATGCTGTTTCAATGTTTTTTCCTCTTCGTCAGCAAAGCTCACTGTGGAAAAAATGAGTGCCCCGGACGTAATATCCGGATCATCCCCACCATCTTTTTTGACCGCACAGGTAACTTCTTTCTCACTTCTTGTAATTTCAAGGATTTCTGCATGAAACAGAATTCCTTTTGGTGTCTGAATTGTTATATTCTGTTTTAACTTTCCTGTTAGAAGCATATATGTTGCTGCTTTTGAGGCAGCCGTCGCACAGCTTCCTGTTGTAAATCCGTATCGCATGATTCATCCATTCTTGTATTATTTCTTTCTGTTCTGCATCATCAGACTGCAAATTCACAAAACATTTTCTTAAATTTACATTTAATTTTCATCACGAAGTTCATATAAAAGTGCATTGCAGATTGCTGCCGCGACATTACTGCCGCCTTTTCTTCCCCGGTTAATAATATACGGTACGTCTGTTTTTAAAATCAGGTCCTTTGCAGCCTCCACATTCACAAACCCAACCGGAACTCCGATAATAAATGCCGGACGGTAACTTCCGCTCTGTATCATTTCATATAATTCGATCAATGCTGTCGGTGCATTGCCTATGGCAAAGATCACTGGTTTTTCTATCTGCGCTGCTTTCTCCATACTCACAGTTGCCCTTGTGACGCCGCGCTCTTTTGCAATCTTTGCCACCTCTTCCTCTGCCATAAAACAGTGTGCCTCGCCACCGTATTTTGCCAGTTCTTTTTTATTGACGCCAGCAAGCGCCATGTTTGTATCTGTGACAATATCTGCACCATTTTGTATCAGTCTTTTTGCGATCTCGACCGCATGGTCTGAATAAGTCATGGTCTTTGCATAATCAAAATCCGCACTGGTATGGATGGCTCTCTTGGTCACAAGCTCCTGCTCTTTTGGAAGAACGATTCCTTTTTCCTCCAGTTCCTGTGAGATTATGGCAAAGCTTCGTTTTTCGATGTCCTGTGGTCTGACGTATTCTATGTTTTCCATCTGATGCTCCTTACTTTCCTGCAGTATGATATGGGTGATTGCGAAACTCTTTATAAAATAGTTGCAATCAATTTTTCATTCTCTTTATGTGTCTTCACAGCAATACGATAGTATCCCTTACTTAATCCTCTGTAATTGCCGCAATCCCGGATCAGAATTTTTTCCTTTAATAACTTTTCGTACAACGGATGCTCTGTCTTTAAGAGCAGGAAATCCGCCTCTCCCGGATAGACTTTGATCTCCATTTTTTCCAGTTCCGCCTTTAGATACGCACGCTCTTTCTCGATGTAAGAAGTTGTCTTGTTACAATATTCTGTCTCATCTAATGCCGCAAGTCCTGCTGCCTCCGCAATTGTCGAGATGTTCCACTCCGGCAATTGATTCAAAATTTGCTCTGTCCTGTTTTGGTCACCACAGAATAGGAAGCCGAGACGCACGCCTGGAATCGCATATAACTTTGTGAAAGCCTTCACAATTATCACATTGGGGTATTCCTGTAAAGAATGTGTTTCAAAAAATCCCCTTTTCCTCGTAAATTCCAGGAAACATTCATCTATCACAACGGTTATCTTTTTTCCCCGGCATCTGTCACATATTTTTTCCAGTAACATGTCTTCTATTGTATTGCCAACCGGATTATTCGGGTTTGCCAGAAATACTAAATCCACATCCTCCTGCAATTCATGCAGAAACGCTTCGGTCAGACAGAATCCGTCCTTCTCTTTCATCTCATAATAGGAAATCTCTGCCTCTGTCACGTTTGCAGCTTTCTCATAACCATAAAAAGAAGGTACTGGTATCACAATTTTTCTCGGTTTGGTTGCATGAACGATTGCCACAAACAATTCAGATGCACCGTTTCCACACAAAATATGTTCCTCTGGAATGTGATAGTATGCTCCGATTTTTTCGATCAGTTTTGCATGATGAATGTCCGGGTAATGCTCACAGAGTTCCAAAGATTCCTGCATTGCCTCCTTCACTTTTTCCGATATTCCAAAAGGATTGATATTGACCGAAAAATCCAGTTCTATTTCATTTTGATAGATGTCTCCTCCGTGTATGACCGAACGCATTTTCTCTTCACCTCTTACAAAACTTTCAACCTCGCCATTTTTAGCATTTAAATTCTTGGAATTTTGTATGCATCCGCCCAAGACATAAAAGAAGATAAATTTTTCATATTACTATCAATCACAATAACTTTGCGATTACCTTCGTAAACTTTTATTGTCAAATTTGAACACACCTTTATTTTTATATTCTCAAAGTTATAGTGCGTAGCCTTTCCACGCCAATTAATATGTGTAATATTCTTTCCTTCTATAATCAAACGCCAATTTGCCATATTCATAGAAAAATAAATTGCAATTATAAAAACTAAAGTAAATATCAAAGTAGGTATTAAATTTTCTGTTTCCGCACCTTTTTTTGAACAAATTAGTACAAAAAGCAACCATATTGCACCAATAATACATGTACACACAGCAATAACAATTTTTATCACCTTTACATTTTCTACGATAAAGTTATCATTTTTTGTAAAATTGTTCTTATATGTTGCACTGTTAAATTTCATAAAAATACGAACCATAAAGAACAAAAAACTCACACTTATTATTCCTATTATTACATCAATCACGCTAATCCCTCCTAATAAACAGAACAAGAAATTTTTTCACGTAATTATCTGTTCTATTACAAAAACTTTATATATAGCACTTGGAATATCATCTTAGATAAGATATCGCAATAATAAATACTAAAACAATGAACAAAAACAGCCAACTATTTACCAGTTTTCGTATTATAACCTCCAATAAAAATCGTGTTTTAGAAATTTTCCGCATTTTCCCTTTTCCATTTATCAAAAGCGGAACCCTGTAGAGATAGTATTCTTCATCTTCCTTTTGAAAAATATTCTCCTCATAATTTATTAGTTTTCCACCTTTTGTGTTTTCTGCATATAAATATCCAATTTGAAGGACATGTTCACCTTCTATAGAAAATACAATTTTATCATTTTCTATTTTGCAATTTTTTTTATAATCAATCACACAAAATGGAGCTCCTGCATGCTTCTTACTACTTATGTTACTAATAATACTTATCTTACCCATAGCCTTCTCCCTGAATATCATTTACTCTTTATTTTCATCAGTTTCATTCATCATTTTTTCTGCATAATCAGACACATTATCACTTATATCTTCACCAGCATTTTGAACCGGATTTTCTAGTTGCGAGAAAATCAAACTCGGAACAGCGGCAAAACTCTCACTTCCAATGGATTTAAACCAAGTCTTAACACTTAAACTAGATAATTTCCATGTCCCATTATGTATCTTAGTATCCACTTGTTTATATAGTGATGTCCAACTGTTTCTTCCTGTTATACACAGCTTATCAGTTATAGGTTTTCCAAGTTTATTTAACACCTTTTCTCCTATAACATCCGTCACCTTGCCAAAAAGTGCTCCTATTCCTGCGCTAACACCAGTATCAACAGCCAATCCAACAACATTGCCTCCTGTAACCTCAGTTGTACCATCAGCCATATCCCACACTTCCTATTCTGTCAAGCCCAAATCTATTGATTTTACTGGCTTTGACGTATTTTATTTACCTCTAAAACAGAGCCGATGATGATGAATATCGTAGTATCTTGTACCGAATAGCTTAAATTTGGGTATCACTTTAAAAGCATCCATTCTGTTTGCTTTATAAAGGCTATTTTCCCTCTGCTAAACTATGATGATGAACCTTCCGTGTCTAAGGGGATCGTGTCCCAACTTCCTTCGTCCCATCTATCCATACACCGAGTGCCAGCCAAGCTCCTAGACGGGGTCGTGCCCCACGGAAAAAACCGATGCCGGCTACAGATCTTGTTTTTATTTGATTAGTTACCGACCTGCCTTCGCTCATAACGGTACTGATTAATTCAGTGGACGCGATACCGCTTTTACTCAGTTGGTCTTGATACGGATGCAGTTCTGTCTCAAACTCCATCATTTACGGGTTTCCTATCCAGAACCCTGCTCAGCCTCTGGTCTGCCAGAAGCTCGGTAAGGCTCTGGAATTGTATTGCTTCTCATGTCTGCATAAATATCCTCTGGGAGATAAGGCATTCCATAGTTTCCATCTTTTACAAAGTTGGCAATTATTTTAGGATCTTTTCTGTCATCCTTGAGCTGGCTGTTATCTTCAATCTCTTTGCTCTGCTTTACAGCATATGGATTTACCTGAACAACGCTGATTCCATTTGAAACCATACATGCAGCGATTGCAAACCAGTAGTGACCTGTTGGTTCAAGACCCAGCACTATCTGTTTTTTATCATTCTTTGCTGCAAGTTTCAGCACCCATGCCTTTGCACTGGCAAAGCCTTCGGATGAATTACTGAATTCAAAAGCTCCTTTGCTGAGTTCTCTTCCTCTGGTGTCAATTGCTCTGATATAATGAGTTTCACTGCCTATATCGCATCCAACGATAAGCATCTCTTCAGAGATGAAAGAGAGTTTGTCATTCTTCTCAAATTTGCCTTTTGTTTCCAGCTCACGCCATGTTGAAGCCTTAAGTTCCTGTTCAATCACCTGTACTTTCTTTTTAATTTCATCCTGTGATAAAACATTTATCACTGATTTCTTTGATAATGCTTGTACTTTTGCCTTTTTTGCTTTAATATTCATTTTAGATACCTCTTGTGTTTTTAGATTTCTTACCAACCGGCCAAGTCAGTAATAATCTAAATTTACTTGAGGTATTCTTTTTGGTCAATCCCTTTTACTCTTTAAAGTATACAGGAAGCTTCCATACCTTTTCTCCAAGAATTTATTTAATGTTTAAATATCTAAACCTGTTTGCATTTTTATCTATCATCCTTATTTTCATAAAAGGCTTTTTCACACCTTTCTTATAAATCATCCCACATTCACTATTGGGACTGCCTTCGAGAGTGATTTTGTCTATTTCTGAAAAAGCGATTACTTTTTCTTTTCCAAACAGCCATTTATATCTGATTTTTCTGTTTTCTATAGTATATTTGTATGTACATGTATGTATAGCTGATATGACAGAAAAAACTAGGCATACTACCCAAAACAGATATAAATCTGGTCTGTTATCTGCAACTACAATTGTCATGATTAGGAATCCTAAAAACACCAATACTGTTACTATGGATACCCCTTTATAGAAGTTTGGTCGATAAATCACAAATTGTTCTGTATTATTTATATCTTCGGGTGGTGTTAAGTTATAGAGTTTCATCATATCCTTTTCAAACCAATCTTTGAATTTAATAGAATGTTTACTTAATAACGTAAGTCCTATTCCGTACGCCGCAAAAATGGATAGCACAATAATCATTATTACAAATCCAGTGAATGCTCTGGGCTCATTAATATTGGATGGTACAAAGAAAGCAATTAATAGCAAAATTGCAATCAAGCTTAAAGTACATCCATAAATAATACGCCCCATGAAAGTTCCTATTTCTGTTTCTTTCTTTTTCTTCTTTTTTGTATCTTCTTTATATAATTTATTACTCATCTTATACCCCTTTTAAAACAAGCTCATTATGCATACAATTCCTATTACCAGGAAAATTGAGCCAAATCCATAACCGAACAATTTTGCTTTCTTTTCCACAGAACCATTGGGGAACTCTTTATCATCAATGTGAATATAAATAGTTTTCTGGAAATTTAGATTATCAGCTATTTTGGTTACTATGGTTTCTTTTGGGGAATCATCGTATTTAAAGCAGACTTTTGACCCTTTTGGATATTTTGCAATTACCTGTTTTATAGTTTTTTCTGTACCAATGCAGTTAGATTTTCCTTTTATCAACTCTCCATCTAACTCAAAAGATACAATGATGCGAGGTAAGCAAGGTCTGAGTTCACCGTCGTCCCACGTTTCTGTCCTGACTTTTTCTACAATACTTTCTGCATCTTTCCATGTTGAGTAGTCTGTTGGCTTAAATAATTTGAATGTTCCAATAATTATGAATAAGCCTATGCTTATCATTACTAGACCACCTAATATCATTTTAAGTTACCTCCATGTTTCTATATGCTATATCTTCTTTATATGAGATACGAAATTTTTATGTAATATTTATCAAGCAGACATTTCACCCAAAAATCATTTATAAAGAATACCTGTATAATTGTTCAACACATCATCTGGTTGTATGACATTCGATACCATCGAAATCTCCAGTTTGTAGATAGTATTTAAATCGCCAACTGCTCCTTCAACCGGAGTATATCTGTCAATATAAACATTTGTCTTCTTTTTTGTCGTAATAGCCAATGCCACATAGTCATCCGTAGTAACCAGTTTATAATAAACATCTTCATCTTGAAAACTCTCACGTGCTCTGCTCACTATATTAGCAAAATTATAACGCTCGGATTCCTCTCCTAATGGTTCTTCTCCACCATCAATTGCAGTCTGAAGTTCTTCAAGTACCTTCACTGTTCTGTCGTCATTTTTTCTGTTGTCAGCAATTGACTGAATAGTGGTTCCCAGACAGATTACTAGAATGATAACAGCCATAATAGCTAATGCTGAAACAGCTCCGATTACGATTTCTCGTTTCTTTTTCTTCTTTTCCATCTCCGTTAACCGTGTAGCTGCAAACTGCCGCGAAAAAGTATCAGCATGCTCATTTCCATAGGCAATAAATGCCTCTTCTGTATTATATCCTGGATACATCTGGTAGATCTGGTTTTCTGAACAAAACTTCTCCATCCGCCAATAAAATGGAATATACCATGAGGTATATTTTCTACGTCGAACAAAAAATATAAGCAGCCCTATTACAATTATAGAAAAATATCCTGTCATAAGAATTGCGTCTTCCAATCCTTGTATACGAGAGGCTTCTTTCTCCGGTATAACTGCGATGATACTGTAATCTCCACTATCTTCATCCTTAGACCAGTAAGTGTTAAGACGTCCTCCGTAAGACCATCCAGTGGGATCTACCCCAAGATCAGTCAATGAATAGACAACGTGCTTTCCTTTATTCGGATCCTTAACAGATAATGTAAGTCCATCCTCCTGAACTACACCTGTCACAGTCATAGTTCCTTTTAATTGCTGGCCTGTTGCAGCTTTAATCGCATCAAATCCAAGACCAAACCCAAAAAACCATACACATGTAAGAACAAAATTAAGAACAATAAAACGAATCAAGCTTGCCCAAAGATTGTATCTCAAAGATTTTTCTAACTGTTCCTTTTCTGAAGAAGGGATGCCTGGCATGGTAATATACTAGGAAGCAATCATTTCTCGTCTTGTTTCATTTTCATTTGCGCGTTCGATATTAGTAGCATCTCGTACAGTTGTTGCCACCCCCATAAGCACACTCCTTTCACATATTTTAACTATTCATACTTAACCTCTTGATGCCATTATACAAAACAATGGTCACACGAAGATAGCTTTGTGAAAACTGCATATTGAAAGCGCCGAAAATTGCATATTTTCCCTCCGTATCTCTATTTTATGGCAATACTAACTTTATCTAACCAATTCTCGGTTAAATCAGTTAAATCCCCTAAACATTTCCTCATCTATATAACAGCCAGCCTTGTCATACTCCGTGAGATTTATGGCACAGTCAAACGAGCCTATCATGCCCTCTATCGGCTGTATAAATCCATTCCAACCCTCGCCCTTCATGCCCTGTCGCAGCCTCTTCCAATCTGTAAACATACGCACCGCAGGACGACCATGTTTACCCTCAATCGTAGCCATTGCAATGGTCGTATCCTTCTCAATTACCACCTTGCCATTTTCGTCGGGACTTGGCATATCGTTGTCTGCCTTCATTGGAATTAAAAACTTTGCTTTCACAAGCTCTCTCGACATGAAAGAAAAATATAGCTTATAGATCAGCTCCTTATCCGGTGTATCTGGGTGTCCAAGCTCCGCTATCAGTAAAATCCATCTCTCCAGATCCGGATTCATAACCGGTCTGTTTATCTCTGGAAGATTGCTAAAATCCGGCTTTTCGACTATCTTCTCTGCCGATATCGAGGTATTACTATTGACCACACGCACTCCGCAGGCTCCATTCATATAAAAAATGCTTCCAAAAAAGTCGCTTATCGTATTGCTCTGATCGTTTTTTATCTCTCTTATTTCGTATTTTTCAGCTGGGAATGTTGCTCCTATCACATCCTTATAGGGTCTTGTGAGTATCCATATATCCGGTGGTGTACACATATAAGTACCATCTTTCTGATCAACCGTTTCTGAAAACATGGCTGGTTCACCGGTTATTTTGCTGTATACACAATATATCTGTGATACAGAGAGCATTTTTGTCACAATTGCCTCTGCAAGCTTTGCTATCTTCTGCATATCCTTCGCTCTATCTGCATCAGTAGCTGTCGGCAGTACCTTGCATCTATACCAGCTATACAGTCGCCACATTTCTGCACCGTCCGTGATGCTCATACGGTCAAGCTCGTCCTGTGTCAGCTCGATCTGTCTGTGAAAGACCATCTGATTACCCAACGCCTTCACATATGCATCATGAACATCGGATACGCTTGCCTGTCTCGAATAAAGCACAGTACCACATCGAAACGGAAAATCTGCCGCGCACTCCAGCTTTAATCCCACATGACAATCCTTGGCCTCATCTGCCCTTTTCCCGGGTTCAAGCTCTATTCCAAGCACTGTCGTCAGTAATATTTCCCCCTCCTCGTCATCCGAGAAGTTGCTTACGTAGACTGCTGCCCCCACTCTCACAGTTCCCTTCACATAGCCCACGACCACAATATCCTTTGTGTTCAAGAGAGCAAACCTGTCCTCGACTCCAAGCACAAAGCTTGCCGGCTCATCATTCTCCTTCTTTTTAAACGCATCAAAAATTCCCATAACTTGATTTCCTCCTCTATTCTCTTTTTGTTTTCATAACATTTCCATTTTCGTGAACCATCTTGAAAACTAATAATACTTCCTATTTTCAGGATGTTCTGATACGATTCTGGACAAACAAAAGTAATATATCCTTCTGCTGATTGATTTTTGTAAATATTATCCACGCCTATATATGTATGTAATCCTGTTGTCAAATAGGGACCGCCACTATGAGCTGGTCGACATCCACTCCATAAAAAATCTTTTCCCGTCACTGTAATTTTAGCTTTAATATCTGGTATTTCTAACTGATTCATTTATCATCCTCATTCCCAATAAGAATTCACTAAATCCCACGCTTCATCCTTTGGTGTGTGATTTACCAAATAATTAATCATATATTGTTCCGTTTCATCGTTATGATAGAGCAATAATATTTTTATAGCACTTTCCAATGGTAATCTTGGGAGATAGTCATCCTCGTTATCCATAACTAATTTTGCGATGGTATGCCCACCCTCTGATCGTAAATCATATAAATATGCCATCAGACGACTTAATTTGAAAACATTATCCTCATTTCGTATTGAAATAAGTTTTTTAGCATATTCAACCACATCCCCTTGAATATCTATTTCTGCAGTAATGATAGCTGCTAAACTATGTATCGTAGGATAGCATGTCAAATATCTATCAGAAAATTTTCTACCAGTTATATTATAAACAGGGATAGGAAATTTTTTCTCTTTAAATCCTTTCAACGGCTGATAATCTTTTAATTTAGTACCTTTTTCAACCTCAACTTCTATTCCAGCAAATCCAACTTTACTAATCAATGTATTTCCTTCATTATATTTTGTACCATCTGCCCATCTAAAACTATCAGGAGAAATAATGGTAAGACAACTGAGAGATTTGCCTAACACTGAGGCTGCACATGCCTTGTGATGACCATCTAATAATGCACATACAAATCCCTCCTCATAATATGCAAGTCCTCTTGGCGGATTTTTACTTGTCTGAAATTTCTGTACATATTCATCCACTCTTTCTTCCTTGATTAATTCTGCCTTCTGCGTAGGATAAATATAAGCCGGAAATCCACCTGCTACACTATATAAATGAGAATCATAGTACTCACTGCATGTAGCTTCATTCGGTGTTAACTCATTGGGAACAGAATAGAAAAAATTACCTTGTCCATCTGTTGGAAATAGTTTTGCATCAGCCAAAACATAATAGCCACTAGTTAACATCCCAAGTAATGGCTTAATTTTCTCAAATGATTTACTAATTCCTTGATAATCAGAATTCATCACTTCTCTAACTCTTTTCAATTCAGGTGAATCTATATTTTCTATTCCATATCCTGTTGCTAACATTCCTGAACAAGTAGGACAAATTGGATATTTCGCCTGTATAATTGGCTTACCGTTCAACAACAATTGAGAATAGAAATCATATTCATCATCTTCTTCACTAATTCGATGTGTAAATGAACCTTTACCATTAATCACATGAAATATGACAGCTTCATTGCACCACCCAATATTAGATACATCTATATTCTGTATCATTTCTACTCTTGTTCGATTTAATATCATTTTTAGTCCTCCATCACAACATTTTTACTACAGATAATTCTCTACAAATCGAGGCATCATCAGAATGTGTGAGCAGATAGCAGCCCCTGACAACACACTTATCCTTTATTCTGCTTTCCACGCCAATTAATATGTGTAATATTCTTTCCTTCTATAATCAAACGCCAATTTGCCATATTCATAGAAAAATAAATTGCAATTATAAAAACTAAAGTAAATATCAAAGTAGGTATTAAATTTTCTGTTTCCGCACCTTTTTTTGAACAAATTAGTACAAAAAGCAACCATATTGCACCAATAATACATGTACACACAGCAATAACAATTTTTATCACCTTTACATTTTCTACGATAAAGTTATCATTTTTTGTAAAATTGTTCTTATATGTTGCACTGTTAAATTTCATAAAAATACGAACCATAAAGAACAAAAAACTCACACTTATTATTCCTATTATTACATCAATCACGCTAATCCCTCTTTCTTTTTTAGGTACTCTTTCTGTGATGTTGCTTCTTCTTTTAAAACGGATGCATATTTTACCTTAGAATTCTTCATAACTTCCTCCCATTTTTACTTTGTTTCGCAATACTCTTTTGCGTATTTAGCACATCTTTCTGCAGTCGTTCTACATTCTCATATGCTAAGCCAAATTTAAACAGTTTCTTCCCTGATTTATCATAAAAAGTGGTTATATGGTCAGAACTCGTAACCGGTGTAATATCGTTTAAATATCCAACTATAGTTTCTTCATACTCCGCTTTAGTTGTTTTAATATCAGACATGTGGTATTCGAATTTCTTGAATAATGTACGATAAATGATTTTCCCTTTATAAATGTCAACTTTTTTAACTGCAGCTGCTATTCCACAAATACCAAAAATAAGGAAAATGATTGGAAATATCAAAGTTCCTAAAAACACCGGGAATTCCGTTTCTCTTTCTGTTTTGTAAAAGAATATCTGTAATGCCATAATCATAATGCTTGGAATGAGCATTAACAAACTGATTATTAAATTGAAGATTTTCTGTACTTTTTTCATTTTTATGCTGTATCTTAGTTTATTTTCCTGATTCATTTAATTACCTAATGTTCCTCTTAGCATAATCTTCCTTATAAGTCTTCACATACACCACTTCTCCATTCAACAACTTGTTAGCAATTCATAATACCCACATTATCCCTCAAATACGCTTCTTGCGGATTCTCAGGATTATACAGAACAACAGCTTTACCACCAATGAATGTATTTGGCATTCTCGGTGTTTTTCTTTGTCCTATAGGTAAAAAACCTATTCTAATAACAGTGCTTTTTAGTTTTATACTTTCTTTGATTTGATATTTTTGATTTTTAACTTCATATTCCACAGTAATCACGGTTAGGCCCTCGGAACCTTTACCTTGAATATTCATTACAGTTCCATCAGTTTCAGCCGTGCATCTCTTCTTATGTATCCACATAATTTACACCTCACTCTCGAAAAGAAAAATCACTCTACGGCAACACGGAGCTGTAGATTATCATCTGTACCACTTACAATATAACGTGTTTCTTCACCATAGACTTCTGTAACCACGTCAGATACAAATTCAGCATCACCGTTATAATTGCATTGTATCACCGTTATGAGATAAAATGTCTCGTCTGCCTTATACTTGTACCCATAGAATTCACCATTGCTCCCAAAACCACATTCTGAAATTTCTATGTAGTAAAACTCATTATCGGCTTGCTTGTAAACATATCTTTTATTACCCTCTCTCGTATTATAAAGTAGTAGTGTTTATAGTCCCTCTCCAAGGACTGTATGCTATACTATTGGAGATACTGTGGATTGTTTTTCACCTCCTACCACTTGATGGTTCTAGGAAGGCTACAACCACAGTCTCTTTGTATATTTGTTAATCAGTTAGATACCGCATGACGGTTTATTTAGAACGAGGTTACAATCGCAAGGAGTACCAGTGGTTCTAAACAGTATCATCATCTTGAACTGACGTTCAAGATGCAAAAAATTTATTCAAAGGAGTATTCTTATGATTTACGTTGGAATTGATGTTGCAAAAGATAAGCACGACTGCTTTATCACTAATTCAGATGGTGAGGTATTATTTAAACCCTTTACCATTTCTAACAATCGGGAAGGTTTTGAAAACCTGTTTCAAAGAATTGAATCCGTATCAGATGATTTTACAAAAGTAAAAGTAGGACTGGAAGCTACCGGACACTACAGTTACAATCTTTTGGGATTCCTTCTTGATAAAGGTCTGACCACCTACGTTATCAATCCGTTACATACCAATCTTTACAGAAAAAGTCTAAGCCTTAGAAAGACGAAAACGGATAAAGTTGATTCCCGTACTATTGCCACTATGATGATGTCTGATATGAACTTAAAGTCCTACTCAGATACATCTTACCACAATGAGGAATTAAAGTCACTCACTCGTTATCGTTTCGATAAAGTAAAAGAACGGGCAAAACTGAAATCTTCCGTTTCCAGACTTGTTTGTATTCTCTTTCCTGAATTGGAAAAACTCGTTCCCACACTTCATATGGCTTCCGTATATGCTCTGCTTTTCGAATTTCCAAGTGCAGACGCAGTTGCTAATTCACATCTCACAAGACTTTCAAATCTGCTCGCTGAAAGTTCTAAGGGCAGATATGGCAAGGATACCGCTGTTATGTTTCGTGAAGCCGCAAGGTCTTCTATCGGCTCTCATATGCCCGCAAAGTCTTTGGAACTGAAACATACCATCAAACTCATTCATGAACTCGATGCAGAGATTGAAGAAATCGAAAATGAGATTAAATCCATCATGGATGAAATTCATTCTCCAATCCTTACCATTCCGGGTATCAGTTACCGCATGGGTGCCATGATCATTGCTGAGATTGGTGATTTCAGTCGTTTTGACTCTCCTGATAAGATACTTGCGTATGCTGGAATGTCACCCTCTACCTATCAATCAGGACAGTTAGATAACTGTTATTCCCATATGGAAAAGCGTGGTTCAAGGTATCTGCGATATGCCCTTTACAATGCGACCAAATATGTCTGTCACTGGGACGAATCCTTTGCAGTATATCTGGCTAAAAAACGAGCCGAGGGTAAGCATTATAATGTTGCTTTATCCCATGCTACCAAGAAACTTGTGAGAACGATTTACGCAATGGAAAAATCCGGACAGCCATATCAAAGTGCTTCGTAATTCATTTCTGTAAATATTTCCTTTTTTGAGTGCCAACAATGACACTCTGCTTGTCATGCAGTTTTCAAGGTTCTAAGAATCATTTTTGACTCTTTTATATCTGAAATACATTTCTGCAATTCATTCAAAAATTTTTTGATTTTATACTTGACTTTTAATAGTTAGTCTTCCTAATATTCCTATATCCTGATCAACTCCCATATAAGTATCATCACTGTTTATAACATTATTAGTTTTAAGAAAAGCTAAAATATCATCATCTTTCGAACTATCCTCAGTCACATCTTGAGTGGTGTCATCCTCACTTATTTTTACACTTGCGCACCCCACACAGCACATGACCATCAATATCATCAAACATAAAAATAAATTTCTTTTCATAATCTTACACCCCTCTCCCTTTAACGCTTTTTGGCGAGAAGTCCCCCCGCCTCCATAGGTGGTGGGATAAATGCCTTCCTATTTGAGTATTTTCACGTTCAATTGTAAAACTTGCAGAAAACAAATCCTTTGAAACTTGTATTACATCAAGTATCATAAATTCTCCTCTCTGTCCTAAGAAATAAGCAGAATTACCAAAAGTACAAACAGACAAATCGCTTCGCACAAAACAGCCGTCGCATACAGTAACCGGTCTGCGCGCTTAATATCCTCTGTCTCCACTGCTCTTTCTGCATCCCCGATATATGGCTTTTCCACGATTTTGCCAAAATAGCTTGCATTTCCCGCAAGCCTGATTCCAAGGGCACCTGCACACACCGCTTCCGTCTGCGCCGAATTGGGGCTCGCATGTCTGTAGCGGTCTCTCTTAAAAATATACCATGCCCGCTTTCCGTCAAACTCTTTTCCACATAAAAAACAGGAAACCACCATGAGCAGTGCACTGATCCTTGCCGGGATGTAGTTTACGATATCATCAAGTTTTGCCGCAGTTCTGCCAAAATACAGATATCTGTCATTCTTATATCCTACCATGGAATCCATGGTATTGACAGCTTTGTAGAAAAATCCAAGGATCGGACCGCCGATTGCTGTGAAGATCATCGGTGCGATCACACCATCCGAAGTATTCTCTGCCACAGTCTCGATTGCAGCCTTTGCAACGCCTGTCTCATCCAGACATTCCGTGTCTCTGCCAACGATCATGGATACCGCTTTCCGTGACGCCGCAATATCCCCTTTTTTCAGTTCCTGATAGACTTTCATACTCTCCACCTTCAGGCATTTCGTGGCAAGGATCTGGTAGGTCATAATGCTCTCGATCACAGCACCAAGATAAGGATGCAGTCTGTATGCGCCAAGTAAAAGCACAGCTGTCACAAACACCGTACTGCTCAAAACTGCAAGTACAAGCAGCATTCCCCTTCTTTGTTCCTGCTCCGGTGTGGTATGTTTTTCTTCTGTTTTACTGCCGAGAAGTCTCTTTTCCAGAAAACTGATCCAGTTTCCGATCAGACGGATCGGATGCGGCAGCCAGTAAGGATCTCCAAGCAGCAGATCCATGAGAAATCCCGCCAGCATGGAAGCAATATGATAAATCATGATTTAATTTCCTTTCTTATCTATTGTAAATGTTCACTTTTTGAGTCCTCACATTCTATCTTAGTCAGACCTGTTATCTTCCATCTGCCCTGGATCCATTCCAGCACAGTTTCATATCCTTCCCCGTTTTTCACCTGAAAATCAAAATATTCCCCACCGGTAAGACTGCTTAACACCGCCATGATCGTACCGCCATGCACTACGGTCACGACCGGGATTTCTGTTCCACGATCACTGTTCAGATATCGCGGATCTGTGTCGTTTTGTATTCCGGTGTTCTTTTCTGATCTTTTTAAAATATCAGACATCATCCGGTCAAAACCTTCCATGGAACGCCGGATAAACTGCTCTCTTGACTCTCCGCCGGGAAATGGCAGTGTTCCATTGCTGTCGATCCACTTCTGATAACAGGGATCGTCCTTTAATTCCTCATAATTTTTCCCCTCAAACTGCCCGAAATCCATCTCCTTCCATTCCGGGATCAGGATTGGATTCCTCTCAAAAAGCAGTTCCGCTGTCTGAACGCAGCGTTTCATCGGAGATGTATACAAAAATTCCGGTGGACTGGAAAAATATTCCTTCTTTTTTTCCTGCAAAAGACGGATTCCTGTTTCAGACAACGGTTCATCTGTTTTTCCAAGATAACGGTGTTCTCCGTTCGCCTGTGTCATGCCATGTCTGATCCATGTGATTTTTACTTTTATTTTATCTTCTGTCCCATTCCACATATGATGCGCTCCACTGTCTCCGCTTCCTCTGCAAGCCGGATCAATAATCTGCCGACACGTTCCCTGTATTCCCGCTCCTGCTTCTCCATCGGCACAATGCCGTTGCCGATCTCGTCGCAGATAAAGATACAATCCGGGTGTTCCTTATAATATTGCAGCACGATCTCTTCCGCCGGTTTTCCCTCCTGTAAAAGCTGTTTCACCCAGAGATGCAGGTCATTTACAACAGGCACCTCCTGCCCTTTCAGTTTTTCCTGCACATAGGCAAGCTTGCCCTGCGCATATCCTCCGATATATAATTGCATGCTTTTTCTCCCCTTCTGCCGAATACTATTTTAAAAGTTACAAGAAATATCCGGCCACCGCAACCGCAGCTGCCGCAGCCGCCTCACAGACTGTCACAAAAAATCCGGCAGTGTCACCTGTGATACCACCAAGCTCTTTGTAACTTTTCTTTTTAAAATAAAAGAAACTGAGCAGCACTGCCCCGATTGCCGCGGCTCCATACCATCCGGATACGAGCAGCATAAATACCACACAAAGCACTGTCTGAAAATATAAGGCTGCTTTTACCCTGACTTTCTGTGCACTGGAAGCAAAGGTATACAAAAGCCCCTCTTTTTTTGCCGGCTGCAATGTCATAACTGCAATCCCACTAAAGCATCTCGCCAGAAAAAATACGGCTGCAAGCGCAGACACTGCCTTTTGGGTATGTATTTCTGAAATTGCTGCGATATCGATCATATAATAAAGAGCCAGCATGATCGCCGCAAATGCACCGATATGGGAATCTTTTAAAATCTCCAGCTTTTTTTCCCGGCTCTGGTACGAATGAAATGCGTCCATCGTGTCCATGTACCCATCCACATGAAATCCACCGGAGATCATTAACGGAATTGCCGCACCGATCAGTGCATAGCAGACATTTCCTACCGCAAATTTCTCACATAACACCGCCCATCCGAAAAAAAACAGTCCGATCACCCCACCGATCCACGGAAAAAAGCACATCATATACTCCATGTCCTCTTCCTTCCACTCGAACTGCGGCACGGGGATTTTAGAATAAATGGAAAATGCGATTGCCATCGCTTTTAATAATTTCATAACTTCATCCTTTCAACTCCACCGGAATTCCAACCACGACCTCTGCCACCCGGTCTGCCAGACGCGCAAGTGCTGCATTGATCCTACCAAGTGCTCTCAAATACTCCATCGTTCCGGCGTCATAGATTACACCATCCTCAAATACATTGTTCGTGACGATCACAAGGTTGTCGAGTTTCTGTGAAAGAGTCTGTATCTCAGATACAATTTTTTCAACTACTTCCTCCTCGGATTTCATGCCGTCTTTCGTGAACATTTCATTTGCTGTGAGATTTGACATACACTCAAGCAGCGCCGATTTCTTTTCTGAGCTGCCCTGCACTTTTCTCTCTGCTTCCTGCCTGTATTGCGCCTGCTCTGCTTCTCCTGCACATGCAAACTGGATTTTTCCTACATTCATCGGGCTTTCGATCGTAAGAAACCCTTTTCCTGCCCGCAGTTTCCGATGCCGCTCTACTTTTTTTTCGCCCTCTGCATCATAAATCTGCATGGTTGCAATATAATATCTGATTCCTTCGCAGGAAGACAGCAGACTTTCTGCATATGCAGATTTTCCACTGCCGCTTCCCCCTGTCACCAATGTGATCATCCTGATAACTGCACCTTTCTGTCACATATAAAATATTTATACGGACTTTATCAAAACCTGTGATACTCCTCGATTTTAAAATCGCCAAACGTAGCCCCTGTCTCATATAAACTCATGGCAATATCTAACAGGGAAAACATCATAACTGCCCCCGTTCCCTCTCCTAATGCAAGTCCTGCATCCAGGACCGGAGAAAGCCCCAGCTCCCGCATCAAAAGTTCCGAAGCCGGTTCCTTTCCTTTGTGGGAGGGAATGATAAATTCTTTTGTTCCCGGGCAAAGCCGCTCTGTTGTAAGTGCTGCCACCGCACTGATGACACCGTCTGCCACGATCGGCATATGGTATTTTGCACCACCTAAAAACACACCGCAAAGCCCTGCGATATCCAGCCCGCCGACCGAGCATAAAATACGCATCGGCTCATTCTCTCTCAACTGATATTTTTCCAGTGCCGCTGCGATCACCTGTCTTTTTCTGGCAAGCCCTTCATCACTTAATCCTGCGCCCCGTCCTGCCACGGTCTCCGGCGGAACGGAAAGCAGAGCTGCTGCCATCGCCGCACTTGTCGTCGTATTGCCAATTCCCATCTCTCCGGTGCCAAGCAGCGTATATCCAGCTTCTTTGCACTCTTTTACAAGTTCCATCCCAACCCGGACCGCCTGCATGGCTTCTCTCTCTGACATCGCAGGTTTTAGCAGAAAATCATTTGTACCTTTTTTTACTTTTCTGCTGATGACTCCCGGAAAAATCCGGTCGGTGTTCACACCGATATCCACCGGAAAAACCTCTGCGCCAACTGTTTGCGCCATTTTACAGACCGAGGTATTTCTTTTTCCGAGATTCTCTGTCACCGCTGCCGTGATCTCCTGCCCGGACTGGCTGATGCCTTCCGCCACAACGCCATTATCTGCGCACATGACGATCACTGCTTTTTTCGCAATATCAATCTCTGGCGACCCAAGGATTGCCCCGATTCTTGCGAGAAGTCCCTCAAACTCCCCCAGACCATCCAGCGGTTTTGCCACACGATCCCAGTTTGCTTTGATTTCCTGCCCGATTTTTTTATCCGGTTCCTCTATTTTAAATTCCATTATTTTTCCTCTTTATGCACTGCGCATTTTCGTTACTGTTCACTCGTACCTCGTTCCAGTAACAACAGTAACGTATTTTCAAAATATATAAAAGCTTGCTCACAGCTTTGATTTACAGTACCTGCTTTAAATCGCAGCTTCCCGCAGCATCGCATACACTGCTTCCATATCCATGGATTCCCGCAGACCGTCTGCAAGTTTATCATACTGCATCTGCTTAAACTGCCCGTAACTTATCATCTGCCCGGTATCCAGCACCACACCCTTCCGTTCAGCCAGGATACCAACCAGTGTCTCTGCCAGCGTTCCCTCGTCAAAAATGCCATGAACATATGTTCCATATACATTGCCGGAAAAGATTCCATCGTATTTTACACTGCCATCTGCTTCGTTTTGTATTCTGCACATGTAACGCTTCTCATTACCTCTGCTTTCCGGATCTATGACACACTCACTGTCTACGATGCTTCCACCGTCTGCGGTGCTTCTATTATCCGCGTTACTTCGACTGTATCCGGTACTGCCCATGTGGATCTCGTATCCGCGCACGCTCTTTCCGGAAAGTCCGGAGAGTGCTCCGGAAATTTCTCCAAAAGTTCCCGTTACCTGTGTTCTTGTTTTTTCCTGTTTCAGCTCCGTCGCAGCCGGAAGCAGTCCCATACCTTTCATGCTTCCACCGTTTTCCACCTGATATGGATCACGGATCGTCTCACCCAGCATCTGATATCCGCCACAGATTCCAAAAACAATAGTATCCTGCGCTTTCTTTTTGATCAGCGCCTCCAGACCATTTTCCCGCATCCATTTCAGATCGGCCATTGTATTTTTACTGCCCGGAAGCACGATCATGTCCGGGTGGTGTAAGTCTCTCACACTGTCCACATAGCGCACGGAAACCTGCCCGATCTGCTCTAAGACAGACAGATCCGTAAAATTGGAAATTCTTGGATAACGTATGACTGCAATATCGATCAGGTCTTCCTCCTTGCGGTCAAATCTGCTGCTTAAGCTGTCCTCGTCATCAATGGATAGCTCCATATAAGGCACAACGCCCACGACCGGCACATGTCCCCGCTCCTCCAGCATCACAACGCCCGGATCTAATATGGTTTTATCCCCGCGGAATTTATTGATGATGAGCCCCTTTACACGTTCCTTTTCCGTTTTTTCGAGCAGCATCAGTGTTCCGAGAAGCTGTGCAAACACGCCGCCCCGGTCAATGTCTCCCACAAGAAGCACCGGTGCATCCAGAAGCTCTGCCAATCCCATATTGACAATGTCATTTTCCCTCAGATTGATCTCTGCCGGACTTCCTGCGCCTTCGATCACGATAATATCGTTGTCTTTTTCTAACTCCAGGAATGCCTTTTTGATTTCCGGGATCAACTGTTTTTTATACGCAAAATAATCTCTGGCGCTCATATTCCCAAGCACTTCACCGTTCACGATCACCTGTGAACCGACATGTGTGGTCGGTTTTAACAGGATCGGATTCATTGCAGCCACCGGCTCCACTCCTGCTGCCTCCGCCTGCATCACTTGTGCGCGTCCCATCTCAAGCCCTTCTTTTGTGATAAAAGAATTCAGTGCCATATTCTGGGATTTAAAAGGTGCCACCCGGTATCCGTCCTGTTTGAAAATCCTGCAGAGTCCTGCCACGATCAGGCTCTTTCCTGCGTTTGACATCGTGCCCTGCACCATGATCACTTTTGCCATAATTCTATCTCCATTCCACAGTCTTCTGCCTCCTGCAAAAGCTGTCTGTTCAGCCCGTTCTGTGATCCAAATACCGTCTGGCAGCAGATCACCTTTCTGCATGCGCACATCACCTGTTTTGCCGCCTCATAATGTTGCCTCTCAAAGTCCTGATACGCCTCCGCAGCGATCACCTGCACCGCAAGCGCTTCTGCCGCCGGATAATCAATATCATTTTTTCCTAAGATCCCCACTGCAAATGGAATCCCATTTCTCTGAAGCTGCCGGAACAGGAAACTTCCCGTACCATTTCCGGCGATCACAAATACCTCCGGTATGCCCCCGCATTTTTTCAGTTCCACGCAACCGCTTTTCTCCTGAAACGTTCCGTCCGTGATCTCATAAAGCTGATCGACAAATCCATCGGTAAAGACTTCCTCCGGCGTGCCGTAATGCTCAATGTTTTCCCCTTTGACGCATACAATTTTGTCCGACACACGCTCTGCAAGATCAAGTTCATGCAGCGACATGAGAACACCAATTTTTTTCTTCCGTGTCATCTCCTGCAGCATGGATAAAAATTCGAGTTTGTACTTTACATCCAGATAAGATGTCGGCTCATCAAGGATCAGAATCTCCGGCTCCTGACACAGCGCCTTTGCAAGCAGTACACGCTGTTTCTGCCCATCACTCAGGCTCATAAAATTGCGTTCTTTTAACGGTGAAATACGGATCTGTTCCATGCACTGCGCCACCACCGCCTCATCTTTTGGTGTCAGGATACCAAGTCCTCCAGTATACGGATATCTCCCCATCGCCACAACGTCTGCCACTGTCATCAGTTCCGGTGTGATGCGCTCTGTGAAAACAATGGACATTTTCTTCGCCAGTTCTTTTTCCGGCAGTTCACACAGACTGGTGTTTTCCACATAAACGCTGCCGCAGATCTCCTGCAGCTGCTTTGCGATAGTCTTTAAAATAGTGGATTTTCCTGCCCCGTTTGGTCCGATCAATGTCACGATCTCTCCCATTTTCAGAGAAATCCCTATCCCCTTTATCAGTTCTTTTCCGTGATATCCGACGGACAGTCCGTCCGTGTGCAAAAGTTCCCGTTCTTCCATTCCACTCCTCATTTTCCATTGTCAAGATATTTCATTACCTACCGAATGCCTGGATGCATGCTTCTCACAATTTCAATTTTTCTTCCTTAGTACCGTTCCTGTCGCTGCTTCAACATGACTGCGATCATTACCGGTGCGCCAAAAATCGCCGTCACGGTACTGATACTCATCTCCGTTGGTGCAAACACCATCCGCGCAAGAAGATCACAGAACATGCAGAATACTGCCCCACCTAAAAAACATGCCGGTATCATGATGATCGGTTTTGCCGTCCGGAATAACCGCTTTACCATCTGCGGCACCGCGATCCCGACAAACGACACAGGTCCTGCAAACGCTGTTACCACTGCGGATAAGATGCTCGATAAGATCACGAGCAGTACGCGGAACATTTTGATATTGACACCCATATTTTTTGCGTAAATCTCTCCTAACTGGTACGCTTCCATCGGTTTTGACAAAAAGAATGTCAAAATGCCGGTAACGGCTACAACAAACACGATCGTTTTCACATTCTCCCATGTGATGCCGGAAAAGCTTCCCATCGACCAGTTATGAAGATTCACAATGTCAGAATCCTCTGCAAATGTCACAAGAAAATCTGTGACTGCCGAACAGATATAGCCGATCATCACTCCGATCAGCACTAAAAATGACATATTCTGAACTCTCGGTGACATCAGAAGCACACAAAACATTGACAGCATAGATCCTGCGAACGCCGCCACGATCAGATCCACAGAAGATAATGTTCTGGAATATCTTAAGAACACGATCATCACGACCGCCACAAATAATTTTGCCCCGGAAGAAATGCCAAGGACAAACGGTCCTGCGATCGGATTGTGAAAAAAAGTCTGCAGCAGATACCCGGACAACGCCAGCGCACCGCCGAGCAGGATTGCCGCAAATGTTCTCGGGATACGGATCTGAAAGAGAATGGCTGCATAAAGTTCATCCTGTTCCCCTCTGAACTGTCTCCAGATATCTGAGAGCGGAATCTGCACACTTCCGGCACATACACTGATGATAAAAAAAAGTACTGATAATGTGATCAGAATGACAAAACAGACCGTATATCTTATTTTTCTATTTGAGCTTATACATGTAGGTAAGTTCATCCGTATCCTCCGAGTTCAGCATCTCATGAAAATCATGGATAATGCTTCCGGTATCCATGGTATCCTGATAAAGATTTTTCCCGATACACCATACATTTCCATCCTGGACTGCTTTAAAATCTGCAAAAAGACTGTTTTTCGCCAGCAGATCATCAATGGAAGCAAGATTGCCGTCGATCGTGCTGTTATAGACAAGATAGTCCGCATCTTTTGCCTGCGCATAAAATTCTTCCATCTGCATATTGACACTGGAAGCTGCGTTATCTTCCCCCTTTAAATTCCGGAACACATACTCCCCACCGGCAATGTCTATCATTTTCGGAACATAGTCATTGCTCTTTCGCACACTGACCGTTCCCGCTGTTGTAACATAAAAAAATGCGACTGTCTTTCCGGTCGTTTCCACATCGGAAAGTTCCTGTACATACTGTTTCTGTTCCTCAAATGCTCTCACCGCCGCATCCTCATTTCCGGTCAGCACTCCATAAAGCTTTACCCACTCGGTCCTGCCGAGCGGCTCAGACTCATAGCTGGAATGATCGACTAAAACCGGAATGCCAAACGATTCCAGATTCTCCTTTACCTCCGGTGAATGTCCGATCATCGTTGACTCAATGGCAAGCCCGCACTCTTTCGAACAGATCAGTTCATAATCAGGTGCATTATACTTTCCGGCATATACGATCTGTCCGCTCTCCATTGCCGCCTTTGCCTCCGGGATCTCCCATTTTTCTTCAGGCAGTCCGGACAGGCAGATGTGATCCAGTGCACCGATACTGCAAAACATATCCATAGCCGCAGAGGCAACCAGATAAATATTGGACACCGGGGCATTTAAGACTGTGATCCCATTCTCTAAATCCTCCGGTACCTGTTCCCCTTCGGTATTCAGCAAAAATCTGCTTCCATCCGATATGGAAATCAGTGTAAAACCGTTCTCATAATAATCCACTGCAAACTCTGTGGCATAATCTAAATCCATGCTCTTTTCATAAGTCAGCTCACTGCTGATCTCATGATCCCCACTCTTCCAGGAGGTCTGGCTGTCTCCACAGCCCGATATCTGGATGCAGGCAAAAAGCAATACACACCACAGACCGATTTTTTTTATCTGCTTCATTCTTTTTTTCCTTTTCTCTTCCGATGTATCTGCCACGCTGTGATACTTACTGCAATCACGGCTGCGACGTAGACAACTGCGATCACTTCCATCGGTTTTTTCCCGGCGTTTGCAATGGAAGCACTGTCGAGCAGAATCGTATATTCAATCTCATGCGGCACGCTCATGGCTGTCGTATCTGCCGTTACCGGCACTTCTTTGTCAAAAGCAGTCACAGGCAGTTCGAAAACAGAATTGCCCTCTGTATTGACCGGAAGATAAGTCTCTCCGTCCATCGTCATATAGTCATAATTAGGGCTGCTCCACTCGATCTCGATGACGGCCTTCTCATCCTGCACCTGCAGAATTGCCGGTGATGTGACAGACGCCCTGCCGCTTCCCCCTGTCAGCTGCACTTCAATCTCATACTCTCCATCCGGGAGATCAACCTGTATTCCTTTTTCCCATACTTCGGTTCCGTTTCCGTTGCTTTGCATTCTGTTTTTCTCTCTTTCCTGTTCGACGGTCTGTTCCAGATGATGTTCTATGGAGTCCTTCTGCCTGAATATGAAAAAAGCGTCTCTTTTTCACAAAAGAAACGCTGCACTCAAATCACAATATAAAAATTTTCCTGTCCTATCTTACAAAAATGATCTAAAAACAGGTCAAATTTTCTCATCCGTACAGCCAGTTACTCGTGGCGTGGAAACATTTTTGTTTCCCGTACAACAATCAGGCAGGTCTCCTGACTTACAGATCATCATGCATTGCCCTCTTCCCGGCTGCCCAGTGAGTTTTTGGCATGCACTCCCTAAATACAGTGACGAGTTCGTACAGGATTCGCACCTGTTTCCCTTTTCACCAGATCCGGCAGAGTGAGGTCACCCTGCCTATCTGACACCTGTTTGTTTCATTATCAAGTTCGTTTGAACTATAACATATGCTTTTAAAAATATCAATCGTTTTCCAAAAACCTATTCAACACTGGCAAAACTATTCGCAGCGATCATCTTTTTCAATTGTGTGGCAGCCTCCTTAAATGGGTGCTTGCTGTCATAGATCAGACAGATATTCCGGGACGGTATTTTCTCACATAGGGGTATCTCTGACACCTCTCCCCTGTCAATCGCATCCTTTGCCATCGGTTTTGGTATAAAAGCCAGCCCCAGTCCGCTTCTTACCAGTGGAAGGATCTGATCCGCCGTTGCAGTCTCTGTATCCGGCTCAAAGTCCAGACCATAAGAAGCAAATAGCTGCCTGTAAAACTGAAAGGTCACCGTCTCCTTTCCAAGACAGATGAGCGGATATTGCATAATCTCCTCAAATGTTGTTTGCTTTCCTGCCAGATGCCCGAACTCTGTTCCACCGATCAGTATTTCCTGATATGGATGAAGCATTGTCATGTGGAGCGGTGCATCCGCTTTTACAGGTGTGGAAACGACTGCAAAATCAACCGTTCCCCTTCTCACCGCTTCCACCGCCTGCGGTGTGGAATGATTGTAGATCTTCAGCCGGATTCCCGGGTATGTATTGTGAAACTCTTTTAACTTATCCAGAAGGAACAAATTTAACGCGGTCTCACTGGCTCCGATTGCAATACTCCCATGGGACAGTCCCACACATTCTGCCAGTTCCTCCTCTGCCGTAAAAAGCTGTTCCATGGCCGCTGCTACATGTGTATACAGCTTTTCCCCTTCCGTAGTCAGAAAAACTCCACGGTTCGTCCGCACTAGAAGCGTACAATGAAGCTGCTGTTCCAGACAGTTCATTGCCCTTGTCACATTCGGCTGGCTGTTTCCCAACACCCTTGCAGCCCTCGTAAAATTATTGTATTTCGCAACGTAATAAAAAATTTTATAATACTCAAAATTCACATCCATAGCTCGCCCTCAATCATATCAAATTATTATTTCTGCTATATCAATTATAGCTTTCACATATTTCTATTTCAATAGTATAATTTTAGCGAAAAAAAGAAAAGGAAGCGATTCATTTATGGCAGAAAAAACCATTTTTCCACGCGAAGAAAAAGCAGATGTTTTATTCAACAAAATATTAAATGATCCATGGGCATGTGAAAAACTCCAGGGGACTTTCTGCAATTCCCTGTTTTGCAACGAGGATAACAATTTTCCATTATCTCCCGCTGAATTTTCCCAGGCACTTTTTAATGCTTATCACAACAGAGATCTGTCAGCTTTTCTTATGGCGATCTGTCAAAATACATTATTCGATCTGCTCCGGAATTCGTTTCTGATTCCGTACCGTTTTAACGCAGACGGCAGAACGAATCCGATTATCATGACTGACGAATCGGGCAATTTACTGCCCGGATATAAAACAACCGTACGTGAAAAAGATTACCAGCATTTTTATGATGTCTACTGTGATCTTGACAATAAGAAAAATATTTATTTTGCACAGGCCTACCGTTACCGCCATGCCTATGCTTCTGAAAAAATGGATATGGAACAGCAGATTCTGGAAAAAAATACCGGTGTACTGATCATCCGCGAGCTGCCCGACACTGTCAAGCTGAAAGAGACAGAGGCAGAAGCTTATTCTGCTGTCTGGGATCTTATGATCAAACTGGAGAAAAGTCTTCCTATGGCGTACATTTTCTATGGGCAGGATTCTCTGGTAGAGGAAAACACCCGCTATGATGAGATTGGTATTTTTCTACCGGATTCGCTGTTTTTGAAGAATCTGGAACGACATGTAAAAAAAGCAGAGGCGATCATTTATGCAGAAGAATAATTATATGGATATCATGGAAAAAAATCATATGGAAATCCCCTGGCACGATTACACGGAAAACGACAGCAATGTTCTGATCAATAAAGCAGGACTGATTGAGAAGGCTTCTGTTATCGGAAGAGTCGGATTGATCATGCTCTCCTGTGGAACCGGAGCATGGCGTGTCCGCACTTCCATGAACCGTCTTGCAAAGGAACTTGGTGTCACCTGCACCGTGGATGTCGGACTTATGTCCATCGAATTTAACTGTTTTGACGGAAAAGAATGTGTCTCACAATCCTTAAGCATTGCCAATACAGGTGTCAATACCTCAAAGCTTTACCGTATGGAACAGTTTGTTGACAATTTTCCAAAACAGGAAGCCCATCTGACAGGTGAAGAGATTCACAGACGTCTGGATGAAATCGAGTCTATTCACACACTCTACTCCCCTGCCAAACTTGGTCTCGCCGCTGCACTCGCATGTTGTGCTTTCACGTTCCTGCTAGGTGGTGGTCCGATTGAAATGGTTCTCGCCTTTATCGCAGCCGGTATTGGAAATGTGATCCGCACCAAACTGATCAAACACCATTATACGTTATTTTTAAATATTGCAGTATCAATCTCTGCCGCCTGTCTGACTTATACCGTATGTCTGCATCTGGCAGAAATGTTATTCCATATTCCGTCCTTCCACGAGGCAGGATATATCTGTTCCATGCTGTTTATCATACCAGGATTTCCATTCATCACAAGTGGAATCGACCTTGCCAAGCTTGATTTGAGATCCGGATTGGAACGCCTCACTTATTCCGTGATCATCGTGCTGGTCGCTACCATGTTTGCATGGATCATGGCATTGCTCTTAAAATTGCAGCCACAGGATTTTTCCTCATTGTCCATCGATCCTGTCCTTCATCTGTTACTGCGGTTGATCACAAGTTTTTGCGGTGTATTCGGATTCTCTATTATGTTCAACAGTTCGATCCCGATGGCAGCCACGGCTGCCTTTATCGGTGCCATCGCAAATACATTGCGTCTGGAACTGGTCAACTTTACGGCTACACCTGCCGCTGTCGCCGCTTTTATAGGCGCATTAACCGCCGGACTTCTGGCTTCCATCATAAAAAAATGGAACGGTTATCCACGTATTTCACTAACCGTTCCATCCATTGTTATTATGGTTCCAGGACTTTACCTTTATCGTGCAATTTATAATTTCGGGATCATGTCACTGACAGAAGCTGTCTCCTGGTTTGCTGCTGCGATCATGATCATCATTGCGCTTCCGCTTGGTCTGATTTTTGCAAGAATACTGACAGACCGCACGTTCCGCTATTGCACCTGATGTAAATTTTTTCTTTCCATTAACAAACTTTTTCTAAGATTTCATTTAAGGCATTGCCACTGCTGGAATGACTTCTTACCACTTCGGCTTTGCTGCGCTCCGCCTCCGCTACCGCACATTTTACCATCTTGTGGGAAACTGTATTGGTAAACAGGATAATCAGATCCGGTGACCCAATCTGGCTGCTTAACTTTGCCGGCATCTGGGTAAATACTTTTGCCTTACATTTATGCTCCTTACAAATCTTTTTATACTGACACACCATACGGTCATGTCCTCCAATAATGACTACGCTCATAAATTATCCTTTCGTTATAATGCTTACCTTATTATAATGCTGCGAGCTGTTTTCCAAGGTCTTTACATGCATCTAAGGCAGCATCGTCCGGTGCTTCCTGACAGATCACGCCCTCTCCGTTCACAACGGTTGCTCCGGCTGCTGTCATACGGTCTACCCAGTCACGCATCCACTGTCCGTCGCCCCATCCATAAGAGCCAAACAAAGCGATTGTCTTACCTGCTGCAAATCCTTCCACATCGCATACAAATGGTTCCATCTCGCCTTCTTCGAGCACTTCTGCTCCCATTGCAGGACAGCCCATTGCGAAACCTTTTGCAGCTTTTAAATCATCTAAGGATGCACTTGCAACATCAACAACCACTGCTTCTTTTCCTGCTGCCGTTACACCCTCTGCAACTGCGTTTGCCATACTCTCTGTGTTTCCTGACTGTGACCAGAATACGATTGTTACTTTATCCATGATTCTTTCCTCCATACTATCTGCAGTTTTATGTTTTTATTTTTTCACATTCCTGCATTTTCTATTCTTTATCAGTTTATGAAGTTAGTACACGCTAACCTATAAATAAAAATTAAGCATAACAGGAAGCCATCTCGCTCACACTGCGTCCACTTGCAAGCAGTTGTATCAAAACTTTTCTTGCCTCTTCATATCTGTTAAACAAAGCCTTCTTCTCCTCTACATGTCCGTACACTTTCCAGTAACCGGCATACAGATAATTGTGACCTTTGTTCTCAATGAATCCCTCCACATCTTCCACAGGATAACCGAGCAATAATCCCATCTCATGTGGAAATTCTGCAATCTGCTCCATACAGTCTGCATAGCGTTTCTGAAAACGGCTTAAAACATCGCTTAAATCCAGGCTTTCGTATCCAAAACTCTTCATCGACTGACAGACTCTATCCTGCATCAGGTACGCTTTCAACCCATCCTCGCGGTACACTAAAAAGGTTGCTTTATCTTCGCTTTCCAACAGCAGATAATAGGAAATACCGGAACGTTCCAACACCTGTTTCATCTGTGGTGCAAGTTTTTTCTCCACATTCAGTAAATTAGAAACCTTCATGCCGGAGATCATCGGTGCACACTGTACGACCAGATGTGTCTCAATTCTTTCTCTGTCTAATCTTGTGATCATCTCATATACTTCCTGACTCACTTTGCTCTCCTTTGCTTTTCGGTTAGTTATATCTAACTTATAGGCATATATTACACAAAAAAAGAAAACGTGTCAACACTGTTATTGAAACGTTTTCTCGTTAAGCTTCTATCTCAATTCCTTCCTGCACAAAAATGCGCAGATCAAAACAAAAATACAGCAGACCACCCATGTGACCGGTTCGCAAAGGCACACTGCAAAATACCCATATGCCGGCACGACCCAGATAGCAAAAATTACCTTTCCTATCAATTCCAGACTGCTGCACACAAGCGGCATCATCAAATGATTCATTCCCTGCAGCATATTTCTCAAAATAATAATCACCGCCATCGTAGGAATCAACGGAAAACTGATTCTGAGATATAATGCAGTATTATAAATAACATCCGCATTACTGCTTCCTGTTACCAGTCTGACGGCATCTTCCACGAAGAAAGTCACAAAAACCATGGAAAAAATCCACCAGACCGCAAAAAGAAAGAATGCTGACCATACTCCTTTTTTGATTCTGTTTCGATTTCCGCCACCCATGTTCTGGCTCGTATAAGTTGCAACACTCGTTCCAAGCGCAAGTCCCGGCGTATGGAAAAGTTCCGCCAGCCTTCTTGCGCCTACCTGCGCCGTAATATACAGGTTTCCGAGTGCGTTAATACTACCCTGTAAAATAACACTTCCAATATTATAAATTGCACTCATCAAAGCCATGCTAAACCCTGCGACAACCATTTCAAGCACAAATTTTTTCTCCACCTGATAATCTTTTCCTTTAAAATGAAGCAGTGGATAATTGCGCCAGATAAGTATGAATGCAAGAAATGCACTTACCCCCTGTGATAAAACCGTTGCAAACGCTGCACCTCCGATTCCCATCGCCAGTGGTGCCATAAACGCATAATCCAATGAAATATTCAAAACGCTGCTGAACAGCAAAAACAAAAGGGGTGTCATACTGTTTCCAACCGCCTGAAGCATAGCTGCTTCCATATTATACGCCATCGTAAATGGTATTCCGATCAGTATGATCGTAAGATATTCCATCGCACCTGCCATCGTCTCTTCCGGAACCTGCAAAAGGATCAGCAGCGGTTCTTTACACAACAGAAAAATGGACATTAATACAATGGATACCGACATGGAAATTGTTACCATCCAGCAGGAGACATGCTTCATTTTTTGCTCATCCCCTGCTCCAAAGCTGCGGCTTAAAGACAACGCCAGTCCATTGTTCATTCCAAATGCAAAATTCGTGATAAGTCCATATAGCGCCGAAACTGCTCCAATCTGTGCGAGTGCGTGATCTCCCAGAACATGTCCGGCAATTGCAGTATCCGCCAGATTATAAAACTGCTGTAGCAGATTTCCAAAAAACAGTGGCAGCGCAAATTTTAATACAAGCCGGAACGGATTTCCCCTTGTCATATCCAGCACACGGCTTTTTTCATTTGTTTCCATCGTAATCCCCGCTCCTTTAATCTTTACTCAGAAACCGGTCCCACTCTTCGGCATCTGCGCTTCCGCTTACTTTAATCATGAAAGTATGGTCTTCCGTATCAATGGATACCGTATAGACACCTTTCTCCTGCTCAATGGAATAGATTTCACATCCTTCCAGTTCCTTTAATTTTGCTGCCTGATCTTCTGCCGCGATCAGTATATCCTCTTTCTTTTCTTTCAGATTACCGTCTGCGTCATAAACTTTATAGCCTTCCTCGACAAATGCCGTAATCTCCGGCTCACGGATTTTCAGTTTCAGTTCATTTGCACGCATTTCGCGGATATCACGATTGCACGAATTTTGTGGTAAAATCGTCACATTGTCCAATATCATTTCAAAGATCCCATTGACTGCGCAGGTTTCTGCAATGTATGCGCCCTCAAATCTGAAGTTTTGTAATTCATTTTCAGTATAGTATTTCATTTGTTTTCTCCTGTCATTGATATCATATCTGTAAATTCATTCATCTACTTTACTTTTTCTGACCGTCTACTCCTGCAGCTTTTTCACTTCATCTAACGAAAGTCCTGAAATAGCTGCAATCTTTTCAGATGTGAATTCCTTTAAAGCAAGCATACGCTTTGCTGTTTCAAAAGCAGCCTGATTTTTGCCTTCTGCCAGTCCAGCTTCATGTCCAATCTCACGACCAGCCTCAAACTCTGCCTTTCTCAACTTCTTCTCTTCCAATTCTTTATCATACTCAAAAATGCTCATATTAATAACCTCACTCCGGTTTCGGGATACGAATGAAACACACAGATTATTTTGGAACCTTCTGTATCAACTGAGATTGTATAGACGCTATTCTCACAGTCTATAGAATAAATTTCACAGCACAGGTCGTAGAATCTACCTCTGCGATCGCCTGTGTTAATTTAATTCGAGCATTCTGTCAATACAGCGTTTTGCTCCCTTACCTACTTCCTCAGGTAAAATAATTTCTTCACCGGCAAGGCCTTTCAGACAATTATATACATCTACTAAAGTTGTAAGTTTCATATTGTGGCATACACAATCCTTGGAAAGTGGATAAAACAGCTTATCTGGACACTCATACTGTAAATGGGAAACTATGCTGTTTTCTGTTCCAATGATAAATTCCTTATCCGTACTCTTCTTCGCATATGACATAATTCCAGTTGTGCTTCCAATGTAGTCTGCATTTCTGGTTACTACAGCGGCACACTCCGGATGAACAAGGAGCTTCGCATTTGGATGAGCGTTCTTTGCTTTTGCCACATCTGCTTTGCCCATTCTAAGATGCGTCGGACATCCGCCCTTGATAAATTGAAACGTTTTCTCAGGAATCTGTTCTGCTACCCATGCTCCAAGGTTACAGTCCGGAATAAAAAGAATCTTGTCGTTCTCCAGTTTCTTAACAATAGATACTGCTGATGCAGATGTAACACATACATCACATAATGTTTTCAATTCAGAAGTTGTATTAATATAAGCTACTACTGTATAATCCGGATACTGTTTTTTTAATTCTTTCAATTCTTCCACTGAAAGCTGTTCTGCCATAGGACATCCTGCTTCACTGCTGGAAAGAAGTACCTTCTTGTCTGGTGAAAGAACCTTCACGGTTTCTGCCATAAAACGGACTCCGCACATAAGGATCGTCTGTTCCGTTGTTTTGGCAGCCTGCTGGCTCAATGCAAAGGAATCTCCCATATAATCCGCAACTTCTAATATCTCATGGTTTTGATAGGCATGTGCAAGAATACATACATCTTTTTCTTTTTTTAATCTAAGGATCTCGTCCTGAATTTCTCTTGTCGTCATCTTTCCCTCTTTTATCACAGAAAGGCTTTCTTCTTCCGGTATTCGTTCTGTCTTAATGTGATTTCATTTTTAATTTGTTTTCCAAACGACAGTATCAATACCGGATCTCACTGCCTTTTGCTCACTTTAGTAAAAGTATACGATTTGAAATATACACTGTCAACACAAAAAATTTACAGGTGTCTTGTCAGTTGTAAAATTAAGTGTTATACTTGGAGCAATCTGTAAAAAAACACTATTTTATTAACATAAAAGAATAGGAAAAGAATATGAAAACAGATATACTTATAGTTGGAAGTGGCTGTTCCGGATTATATGCAGTCTTAAATCTTCCTGAGGAATTAGATATTATGCTGATCACGAAGTCTGATTTTGAAAGCAGTGATTCCTTTTTGGCTCAGGGAGGCATGTGTACGTTAAAAGATCCGTCTGATTATGACAGCTTTTTTGAGGACACATTAAAAGCCGGACATTATGAGAATGACCATGGATCCGTTGAGATCATGATTAAGTCTTCCCCTGATATTGTGAAAGATTTAGTAAAGTATGGTGTCTCTTTTATCCGGGACGAAAATGGTGATTTTGTCTATACAAGAGAAGGTGCACATGCTCATCACAGAATACTTTTCCATGAAGATATCACTGGAAGAGAGATCACAAGCCACCTTTTAGATGCCGTCAAAAAATTAAAGAATGTAAGAATGTATGAATATACGACTCTCTTAGATATCCTTTGCGATGGCAACAAGTGTTATGGTGGAATTATCAGGTGGCCGGATGGCAGGGAAGAACCGGTCGAGGCTGACTATGTAATACTTGCAACCGGCGGTATTGGTGGAACATACAAGCATTCCACTAATTTCAAACACCTGACCGGTGACGGCGTGGAGATTGCCAGACGTCATAATATTGAACTGAAAAATCTGGATTATGTCCAGATCCATCCTACTACTCTTTACTCTGACAATGAAGAAGAAAGAAGCTTTCTTATTTCTGAATCTGTAAGAGGTGAAGGTGCCAGACTTTATGATAAGAATATGAACCGTTTTGTAGATGAACTGCTTCCAAGGGATCTGCTTACACAGGAAATTTACAAACAGATGGAGAAAGACGGTACTGATTTTGTGTGGGAAGATTTGAGAACCATCCCGCATGACGAATTGATAAATCATTTTCCAAATATTATTGAACATTGCAGCCAGGCCGGCTATGATGTGTTCCATGAATGTATTCCTATCGTTCCAGCCCAGCATTATTTTATGGGCGGAATCAAGGTAAACCATAACAGTAAAACTTCTATGGATCATCTCTACGCAGTCGGTGAAACCGCATGCAATGGAGTCCATGGTAAAAACAGACTTGCAAGTAACTCCCTTTTAGAGAGTCTTGTATTTGCAAAAAGAGCAGCAAAAGAAATTGCTGATGAAAGGAGATAACGATGTACGATCAGGTAACATTGGGGTTAAATGTAGACCCATTTATATTAAGTGCTTTAAAAGAAGATATCACAAGTGAGGACGTTTCCACAAACAGTGTCATGCCACACCCACAGCAGGGCGAGGTAGACTTGATCTGTAAAGAAGATGGCATTATCTGTGGTCTTCAGGTTTTTGAAAGAACCTTTACTTTACTCGATTCCAATACAACCGTAGAATTTTTTGTAAAAGACGGTGATCATGTAAAAGCCGGTGAACTCATGGCCAAGGTTCATGGCGATATCCGTGTGCTTCTCTGCGGAGAGAGAACTGCTCTTAACTACCTTCAGAGAATGAGCGGAATCGCAACCTATACAAGTCAGGTGGCAAAGCTCCTTGAAGGAACCGGGATCAAGCTTTTAGACACAAGAAAAACCACACCTAACAATCGTATTTTTGAAAAATATGCCGTGAGAGTCGGTGGCGGAAATAACCACAGATACAACCTTTCAGATGGTGTTCTTCTCAAGGATAACCATATCGGAGCTGCAGGTGGTGTAAAAGAAGCTGTCAAAATGGCTAAGGAATATGCACCTTTTGTAAGAAAAATCGAAGTTGAAGTTGAGACTTTTGAAATGGTACAGGATGCTGTGGAAGCAGGTGCTGATATTATCATGTTAGACAACATGGATAATGATCTTTTAAAACAATCCATTGATTATATTGCCGGCAGAGCTGAAATCGAAATTTCCGGAAATGTTACAAAAGAAAACATTGAAAGAATTAAGAATTTTGGTGTTGATTATGTATCAAGCGGTGCACTGACACACTCAGCTCCAATTATGGACATTTCACTCAAAAATTTACATGCAGTTTAGAAAGGACTTTGACAGATGAACGGAGAGATCAGGAGAGCAAAAATAGAAAATATTTTGAAATCCAGCGCTGTGCCTGTCCCTGGAGTTACTCTGGCAAAAAATCTGGATGTAAGCAGGCAGATCATCGTTTCGGACATTGCTCTTCTCCGTGCAAACGGCCTGACGATCCTTTCCACAAACAAAGGTTATATGATTCCAAAACAATCCGCCTGCCAGCGGGTATTTAAAGTGATCCATACAGATGATCAGGTTGGAGAAGAACTCTCTCTGATCGTTGATAATGGCGGTGTTGTCAAAGATGTTTTTGTTTACCATAAGGTTTATGGTGTTGTCCGGGCAGATATGAATATCCGTACAAGACGCGATGTCAAAAAATTTTTAGAAGGACTCTCTACCGGAAGTTCCAGCCTTCTTAAGAATGTAACCGGCGGTTATCATTACCATACGATTGAAGCTGAATCCGAAGAGATTTTAGATGACATTCAAAATGAACTCGCAGAAAAAGGTTTTCTGGCCAAACTGCAGGATTATGAACCTGTAGACTTCTGGGGCGAAGAATCAAATATAAACGTTTAATGCAATCAAGGCGTCAGTCCGGTATTTCCGGAACTGACGCCTTTTAAGCATTGGAAATTGTCAATGCCACTGTTTTGTCTTACATATACTTCTTCACAATATTCTCCATTACTTTCCACTTATGTTCCATATCAGAGACAAGTTTAAACTGTGTCCTTGCCCGGTCCAAATTCTGCCCCGGTCTGTGAATTTTAAAATAAATGTCTCCCTGAATATAATCCATAAGAAACCTCATTCCACATTCATAGGTCATAAGCCTAGCGCCCATCGGAAGCAGCTTTATCTCTTCCTGTGAAAGTTTTCCACCACATCCCTCTATAAAGCCCTTCGCACATGCTTCAAAAAGCTCTAAATCGCACCACACTTTATCCAGATTTTGTTCATCCTCTAATGCTGTACTTGCTCCAATCCGCACCGCATCTCCAAAATCATTCATGGCTACCCCAGGCATTACAGTGTCCAGGTCAATCACACATATTCCTTTTTTGGTATCCTTATCCATGAGGACATTATTAATTTTTGTGTCATTATGAGTCACACGACAACTGATTTTCCCACTTCTAAGCAAATCCTGAAAGCAGTCCACAATTTCTTCCCTGTCCAATACAAACTGAATTTCCTCCCGGACCAAATCCACTCTGCTGCACACATCCTCTTCCACTGCCTTTTTGAATGTCTCAAATCTTTCTCTGGTATCATGAAATCCCGGAATTGTCTCATGAAGTGTTTTCGCCGGATAATCCGCTAACATACTTTGAAATCTGCCAAATGCCAGACCGCCCTCATAAAGTATTTCAGGATTATCTATCAAATCATAGCTTACAGTATTTTCAATGAATACATAAGCTCTCCAATACTCACCTTCCGAGTCCACGTAATAGGGTTTCCCGTCTTTTGCAGGAATGACATTTAATGTCTCCCTCTCTGGATTTCCACCGTTAGCTGAAATTTTTCTTTTTAAAAATTCAGTGACTCCAACGATATTTTCCATTAATTCAACCGGGTTTTTAAAGATACTCTTGTTCATCTGCTGTAAAATATAATGCTTTTTTACTCCCTGTTCGTTTTCAAATGTAACACGGTAAGTATCATTAATATGTCCATTTCCCCATGGAATTTCTTCTTTATATACACCTTCAAAACAGAAGTTTGCAGCCGCTTCTAATTTTCCACAGAGCTGTTTTGGATAAAAATCATTCTCTTCCAGCTTTTTCACTGCTGCCATAACCATTGGTTTATCTTCCCTGTAGGTAACTCCATACCACTTTTCTGTTGTAAGAAGAACTTTTACTTCTGCTTTATTGCTATCTAACAGTCTGCTGACGACCGACGGAAGATAATATTCACATTTCAGTGGATTATGTTGCAGACCCTCCTGCAGAAAATCACGAAATCCATACGCAATCTCTGACAAAAATCCCTTGCTAAATCCCCATAAATTCATGGAAACAATCGTATCTCCTGCCAAATCCGTATAACTTTTTCCATCATCTTCCGTATATGCAGCATTCTCTCCACGTTTTACAATCGTTGTATGTTCTGTTACACTGACAAGTTTTCCATCACCATCAATATCACAGACACCTCTTGCCACACTTCCATTCTCCGTCAAAGTATTTTTCAACTGATATCCTACCATTGCATACTGATACTTTTCATTATCTTCATGCACACTCAGATAATCATAAATCTGCTTAAATGCTTCTCTTCCATAATAGTCGTCTGCATTAATCACTGCAAATGGTCCGTCAATCATATCTTTACAGCTTAAAATTGCATGCGCAGTTCCCCATGGCTTTACTCTTCCGGCCGGAACTTCAAATCCCTCCGGCAGATTTTCCAGCTCCTGAAATGCATATCTTACTTTCATAATCTTTTCTATACGATTCCCTATGACATTATGAAAATCTTCCGCATTCTCTCTTTTTATTACAAAAATAACCTCTTCAAATCCTGCAAGATAAGCATCATAAATAGAAAAATCAACAATAATATGTCCATATTCATCTACTGGATCAATCTGTTTCATTCCACCGTAACGGCTTCCCATTCCGGCTGCCATAATTACAAGTACAGGTTTCTTCATATTCTTTATACCTCCTGATTAAACAGCGTACCATTTAATCTCATTTGCCTCTATTTTCAACGCAAAACTGCTTCCATCTCCGCGATAGATAACCGTATTCTGTGGCTCGTAGGTATTATTTACAACACAGAATTTGCCATTTTTTACATATGCATGTACTTCCACATTGAAATTTGTACTAAACCACTGATGTAATAAGTTTTCGCCATGTGTACTCCACAAAATGCTTCGATAAAGAATTCTGCTGTTCTCAAAGCTATATGGCAGTCCACTGATATAGACCGAACGGCCCTCACCAAATTCATGCACAGCCATCTGAACTTCTTTGTCCCTCTGTACCAGAATTTCTGTTCCCTCATACGCAAACATATTCTTCTTGCCCTCTCCGAAGTCAACAGGCTTTGTTGTATCTGCAAGAATAAAGTGATTTTTGTGTTCTTCCCAGTTATACTTATCGTAGTTTAAGGTAAATCCGGTTTCTTTTTCCACACCAATTAAATCAGCAAGCTGCAGATAATGTCCCTGATACTGGTGTCCTGCCGGTTCCCCGACACCGATAAATCCACCGCCCCGGTAGACAAATTCACGAATGGCTGCGGAAATAACTGCATTCTCCCAGACTGCCCCGCCGGTGTGTGCCGTATCCCCGTCCCCGACATTGATAATGACATCAATATCCTTTAATATATCCTTATCCTTTAAAATATCATCAAATGAAATAAATTTCACATCAAACGGTGCGCCGCTTAACGCCTCGATAATTCCCGCATAACTGTAATTCTGTTTCTGATATAAGGCATGGTGTACCATATGGCAGCCCCAGCTGCGGATTTTGCCCCAGCTGTTTAAAACAGCAACCTTCTTCACACAGTACGGTGTTGTTCCTTTTGCATTCTCATATAGTTCACGGAATTCATTGCACACGCTCTCCACATAGTCCAAAAACTCCGGGAAATCTAATGCAAGCTTTAAGTATCCGCCATATCCGATACGGTCGATTGGTTTTCTTAAAATGGCACGGCGTGCTGTCACCCAGTTTTCCTTTGCTTCCTTGACAGGATCTCCACCCTCATGGAAGGTATCTGGGAAAAAGTATGGAAGGAATCTTCCTTCTGTATATTTGACACCTTCAATATCAGAGATCAGACGAAGTGTGCTTCCGTTTCCAACACTTCCTACCACTGCATCAAGACCGATCGTTGCAAACTCTTCCATAAATGGTTCTGTTCCTATCCAGTGATCCCCCAAAAACATCATTGCCTCTTTGCCACATTCATGTGTGATGTCAACCATCTCTTTTGCAAGCTTTGTAACTTCCCTGCGCTGGAATGCCTGGAAATCCTTGTATTCTTTGCTTGGCACACGATACTGGTTATTATGGTAACCCTGATCAATGATAAATTCCGGACGGAATTTATAACCGACCTCTTTCTCAAACTGCTCTAAAATATATGGACTTACAGAAGAAGAATAACCGTACCAATCAACAAACTTCTCTCTCTTAAGCTCATCAAATACGAGTGTGAACTGATGGAAGAACGTTGTATAACGGATCACGTTCACATACGGATGCTCTGCACAGTATTTGCGCAGACGCTCCATGGAATACTTATGTGTTTTCGGCTGTCTGACATCGAATGTGATCTGATGTTCAAAATCCTTCCAGCCATTTGTCACAGCATTGTACATATGAACCGGATCCCAGATGATGTAAGCTAAAAAGCTGACTGTATATTCATGGAACGGTTCTGTATCGTGGATGCAGACACAGCCGGTTTCCTCATTGTATTCCCATTTATCTGTGGATACCACCTCCCCTGTGGAGCGGTCGATGACTTCCCACCAGCGTTTTCTGTCATCTCTTGTATTGACCTGCATCAGTTCATCCGAAATTCCTTTCATTAAAGGAATCTGGAGTTCGTTACCGGTTGCAGTGTAAAAATTAGTCATGATATAACTCTGCTGCACTTCATCCGGATTTGCTTTTGCCCACGCATTATCTTTTCTGGTGGTATAATAAGTTGCATATATTTTTGCGCCGGTTTGGGTCAGTTCCTCCGGGAACTCTGTACCATCGCAGTCGCGTATTGCATCTGCTCCCCAGCGTTTCATTAACTCAATTGTCTCCGGAACTACATCCAGGTTCGTTGGAATCGTCACTCTTCCACCGTGTTCTTTATTACCCATAATCTTCTCCTTTATCCTGTAATTTTTGCATTTCCTTTTTCTAACTCTAAAACAAAAAATCCTTCTGTTTCCTCTATTATCTGCGTTTTCTTGTCTGTCTCCAGTCTGGCTCTTTTTGTTGGAAATGTATTTTTTATTTTTATAAGCATTTTCTCAGGTATCTTCAATCGGATTTCTGACAGATAACCATTTTTAATTTTTCCGCTTACGAGAATACCACCATAACTCCGAAAACCATTAAATTCTATCCCCTCGTTTTCCCATTGTTTTGGAATTGCTGGAAATAAATGCAAATATCCCTGATATTCCTGTAAAAGCATCTCTTGTAATGCATCACAAAATCCAAATAATGCTTCCAACGTAAAACGTCTGTAATGAAAGGTTGAATAACCTTTTTGCTTGTAATCACCATTCAGGTGAAATCCGTTTTCTTCTACAAATCCATCCGCAAATTGTCTCAGTTTTTCATAAGCGTCTGCTCCATTCTCTGCCATAGCATAGAGCTGTGCACACATTGCGAACGAAAATCCTACCCACATTCCAGTTCCGAGTTTCTCTATTTCTGATAAGGCTTTTTTATAAAGTTCCCTGTGTTCTTTTGTATCATAATGTATCAAATGAAGCGGATACAGACACATTAAATGTGAAAAATGCCTGTGTGACTCTTTCAAACGTTCTACTCTGTTCAAGCCGATATATCCATCTATAACTGCAATCTCATCTAATTTAGAAAGTATCTCTTCATATGCTGTTTTTTCCTTATTTAATATTTCTGAATACTCCTGCAACCGCACAAACAAGTATCTGATAAGTGCAAGATCAAAATTACTGTTTGGGATCAAATATGCCTCTGGCGTATCATCATATATTTCCGGTGAGGTGGAGAGTGGCAAATATAATTTCCCATTCTTTTCCTCTAAAAGCCCCATAATGGCCTTTCCAACTTCATAAAAAAATGGATATGCCTTCTCTTTTAAAAAAAGAATATCACCTGTATACAAATAATACTCATCAAAGCTTAGTGCCACCCAGATACTCATAGTTGGAGAAAGTGCATATTGTGACCAACCACCCATTGGTTTTCCGTCAATCGTTGATACACCCGGAATGAGCAGACCATCCACACCATAAAACTCGTTTGCAAACTGTTCAAAACGAGGTTTTAAATTCCATAAATAATCCAAAAAAACTTCTCCCTCAGCAAGCCTGTCCGCTTTCAGATATGCCTGATAGGACAACTGTGTATTCGTATCATGGTGATAATCTCCGCGCCATGGCGGAATCTTCCCATCATCCGCAGTCCAGACTCCTTGCAGTGGCATTGGATAATTTCCTTTTCTGCTGCACGATGCAAATAAATACCACGACCGGTAATAGGTTTTTTCCAACAGTTCATCGTTGATTTTCAGTGAAGCCTTTTCCCAATATTTTTTCCACCATTTTACATGTTCTTCCTTTAACTTGTTGTATCCTGTCCTGGCAGCTTCTTTTAATTCCTCTTTTGCGATCCTGTCAAAGTCATCTCCGTCTTTGCTTGTTTTAATTGTAAAATAAATCTCAGCAAATTCCTTTTTAATGACGGTATATGCGAACACTCCATAAGAGAATTCACTTTTTGTTTCCTGTATATAATACAGAAAGCCATCTTCCTTTTTTATGTCAGCCTGTGGGTAACCCATTCCGCATGTCGGAGTAATCTGTCCGCCATCCTTAAACATTTCCCTTTCATTATGACAATCTGAAGAAATGTATTCCGGAATGCAGAGTTCTGATCTGAAATCACCTTTTATTCTTGCTGCTCCTACAGGCTTCCATGCATCCATGAAAAGTTCAATTTCTCCACCATTAAAATGCATTTCCCCAATGGCACTTTTCAAATCAATTTTTGCATGTACGTTTTGGAGTTCACATCCGTAATCTAACTTAAAATGTCCTGCAGAGATTTTAGAAGGATAAGATAATTCATCATATATTTTTTCAAAAAGTCTCTCTCGTTCTTTCCATGCTTCCTCTGTACGAAGTTTAGACAGCTTTACAAGATTTTTGTAACAAAATCCAGCTTCCAATGTATTAGGATGCTCTCTAGTATCCCACAGATCTATTCTGTCCACTGCCAGATAAATGGCATCTTCGCCATACACAATGCATCCCAGCCTGCCATTTCCAAGCGGTAACCCCATATCCCACGAAGTAATGGCATGCTCATAACAAATATCATATTTACTTAAATCCATACTCTTTTTCACTTTCTGACTGTTCAGATTTTCTTATGATTCTTGATAAACCTCAAGTAATCTTAAAGCCGCTTCTGTTCTCGATGAAGTGATTTTTATGATAAGTTCCTCTGTCTGTACCGGATCAAACATGCAAATACGTTTATGTCCTACAACTGTAAAATCAGCAATTTTATTTTTTCCCGCAAGGATCTCTCCCTGTTCAATATGTTGTCCCAATGGCAAATATTCTCCCAGCACAACTGCGGAAATATTCTTAAGCTCCGGAAAACGAAGTGTGATGACTGCACTCGCACTGTCCTCTGATGCCAACCAATATGTCCCGTTGTCTCCATCTGTAAGAAATTCTACCGAATGATCTGTTTGTACGGTATCCGCTTCAATTTGTGCCGTGGCAGCTATATTATGTGCAAATTTGTTTTTCAACATTTCCCCAAGTTGTTTCAACTGCTCACAATCCGCTTTAGCTATACGTCCGTGTTTATCCGGTGGAATATTCAGCAACAGGCTTGCATTTGCACCAACCGCATCCAGATAAATATGGAATAACTCCTCCGCTGTACGTACCTGTGCATCCTCTTCCTCATGATAAAACCAGCCGGTGCGGATCGAAGTATCAACTTCTGCCGGATACCAGACCAGTGTTTCCGCCTGTTTTATTGCTTCCCGGCTGCCCAGATCCTCATCCTGCGAGTCGAATTTTCTGGAAAATGTTCCGTCATCTGACTTTTGCGACTTTTCCGAGGTTCGTTCTGCATCACGGAGTTCTGCCGGAACAACACTCCACTCACTCTTCCTGCAATGTCCTGCCTCATTTCCACACCATCTTACATCCGGTCCACATATATTGATTACTGCCTCCGGCTGTAAGTTTCGTATTACACTGTAGTACCTCTCCCAGTCATAGACTTGTTTTTTTCCGTTCGGTCCTTCACCGCATGCGCCATCAAACCAAAAACAAAATATATCACCGTAATTGCTTGCGAGTTCTGTCAACTGGTTCACAAAATAATCATCATATGCTGTTCCGCTTCCATAACATGACTCATGCCGATCCCATGGCGATAAGTACACCCCGAATTTTATTCCACCGCGTCTGCACGCATCTGCAACTTCGCGCACCACATCCCCCTGTCCATTTTTCCATGGACTGTTTTTAACACTATATTCTGTATAGGCACTTGGCCACAGGCAAAAACCGTCATGGTGTTTGCACGTCAACAGCAGTCCTCTCATCCCTGCTGACTTAACAGCCGCTACCCATTGATCTGCATCAAACGCATCTGGTGCAAAAAGTCTCGGGGAATCTGTTCCATCTCCCCACTCACGACCGGTAAAAGTATTCATACCAAAATGCGTAAAAGCATAAAATTCAAGCTGCTGCCACGCAAGCTGACGCTGGCTTGGTGCAATGCCAGCCGCATAATAAATCTGTTCTTCGGGTGTCCTCATCTTTTCCTCCTTCTCCTGTATCTGCTTTTTTTATTCCAGATAAGAAATTAACCTTTCAGACCTCCGACATTCATTCCCTGAATTAACTGCTTCTGTCCTATCAGGAAAATAATAATGGTCGGGATTAACGCTAATATAAGTGCTGCAAACAATGCTCCCCAGTCTGTAGCATAACGCTGAACCTCATACAGATTGGCAAGTCCGACCGGAAGTGTCTGCTTTTCCGGGTCAGTTAACATAACAAGTGCAACCGGATATTCGTTCCATGCAGCCATCGCTGAAATCATACACACTGTCACAATTCCCGGCTTTGCCATCGGCATAATTACTTTTATCAGGATACGGAACGGTCCACAGCCATCAATCATTGCTGCTTCCTCATAATCCCTCGGAATAGACCTTAAAAAGCCGGACAAAACAAATATGGCAAACGGAAACTGCATTGTTGCATACAAAACAGCCAGTGCCACACGGTTATTGAGTAAATGCAATGCATTCATCTGTAAAAACAGCGGTATCATAATAAAGGTTGCCTGAATAAAAATAGCTGCCATATAAATATTTAACATCAGCCTTGAGCCAAAAAATTTATACCGCACCAGGCAATAGGCACACGGAACAGCACATACCATGATGACGCACAATGTAATAAGTACAATCAGCACGGAATTTCCGACATTGCTTAAAAGATTTGATTTTTCAATTGCACGCGCATAGTTATCCCATGCCAGACTTTTGGGAAGTGAAAATGCATTTGTAAGAAATTCATTATTCGTTTTAAACGATGAATAAACATTCCAAAGCAATGGATAAATCATAATCACTGTCACCAAAATCATAAAAATGCGGACGACCCACCGCAATGCGGCTGCCTGGCGTCGGCTCTGCTCATTTGTCTTCATATTTCCTACCCCCCTTTAAGACTCACTGTTTGTAAGCTTACGTGAAACCATTGACAACGCAATCGAAATTATCAATGTAAATACTGTAATTGCCATTGCATATCCGAAGTTACCGTTTATAAATCCCTGGGTATACATGTACTGGAGCAATACGGAGGATGCACCGTTTGGTCCTCCACCGGTCATAACCTTGGATAAGGTAAAGCTTAAATTTATCGTTCCCGAAAGAGCCAATACAAACGTAATACCTATAATGTCTTTTATTAACGGCAGCGTAATTGAAAACATTTTACGGACAGGACCTGCCCCGTCAATTGTTGCTGCTTCATAAATCTCACTGGAAATACCATCCATTGCCGCAATATGCATTACCATATAGTAACCGGTCGCCTGCCAGATTAAAGTGACTGCAATACACCAGAGTGCTGTGCTTCCATCTCCCAGCCATGATTTTGCCCATCCGTGTAATCCCACTCCATTTAAAAAGCTGTTTAAAATACCCATGGTCGGATGAAAAACAAATGACCAGATAATTCCTACGACTGTAAGTGATATAATGTTTGGAAAATAGAATACTGTCCGGTACAGACCACGTTCCTTCAAATCAGACTGTGAAATAATAAACGCAAGTACCAATGCAATCGCAATTGTAATTATTGGGACAACCGCCATAAGCTTTAGTGTATTTTTTAATGCAAGGATAAAATATTCGTCCCGGAACATATATTTGTAATTCTCCAGAAAAACAAACTTACTGTTTAATCCAAGAGAAGTTGCATTCGTTAATGATAATAAAAACGCCCGTATAGTCGGAATAATTGTAAAAATCAGTGTCAGTAAAAAGGCTGGTAAAACACATATACAGATAAAACCTACCGGCAGCTTCTGCCCTTTCTTTTTTTTCTTTTCCGCAGCTTGCAGTTTCATTTAATTACCCCTTTCGAAAAAAAATAGCGCCATGCCACACAATGCGGCATGGCGCCTCATAAGTCTACAGACTTACTTGATTATTGCGCAGTTTCTGAAACCTCTTTAAAGGAATTTTCTACTTTCTGAGCCCACTCTTCTGCACTCATTTTACCTGTCATAACATCTGACAATACGTTAAATACATCATCATTCGGAACTACCTTGCATCCTTCTGGTAATGCTGCAAAACCAAATACCATGGATGTTCCATGCTCATAAATCTCATTCATATTATAGATACCGTCAGAAACAAGTCCCTTGGATAACTCAGTTGCATCTTTTAATGCGTAAATACCATTTGCCTTTTCTGCAAACAACTTCACAGACTCTTCTGTATACAGGAAACGTAAAAACTCTTTTGCCAGCTCAGGGTTCTCTGCCTTTGCAGGAATACTAAACTGCTCTACACTTGTCATAACATAGGCTTCATCCCCATCTTTTAAAACTGGGGCTGTCCAGAGTCCAAACTCGAAACCATCCGCTCTCGGAGCGTCTGCCATCTCATTTTCCATCCAGTTACCATTTGGAATAAACAAACATTTGTTCATCATCATTTCTGTCTGGGACTGTGTATGGTTCAATGCAACTGTACCCTCCAGCAAATATCCTCCGGTGCCGATCTTTGCTATATTTTCAAGAACTTCCATCGCTTCTGGTTTTGAGAAAGAACCTTCCACATAATTAGAAATGTCTTTGATATTATCTATCCCTGTAGCAGAAGCTAAGGCCGGCCACAATAAAGACTCTACATATGACGGATAAATTCCTGCATAAGTCATCAATGCATATCCATCTTCTTTTGCCTGATCCCCAAGTGCAAAGAATTCGTCCCATGTCGTCGGGAGTTCATAATTCATTTCCTCAAACAGAGTCTTATTATATACAAGTCCCATTGGGCTGCTGTTAAATGGCGCCAGATAAATCTTTCCATCAGCATACGGCTGACATTTTGCTGTCTCAAGAATACCCGTATTTACCTGATCTTTTAATGGTGTCTCATCATCAATGCCAGGTCCTTCAAACACATCTGTCAAATCCAATAATGCATGTTCCTTAATCATAGACGAGATAAGACCTGTAGAATCATTGTCGTTCATAACAATAAAATCCGGTACATTTCCGGCAACAATTTGTGGTCTGATGACATCACCAATTGATGGGCTGATCTGCATGTCAACCTCAACTCCCGGATAGGCTGCTTCAAACTTCTCGACTATTTCATTCCAGTAATCCGGACCATAACCTCCTTCAAATACCGCAATATTTAATTTCTTGTTCTCAAATTCTGCCGCATTGTCTGCTGTTCCATTCTTCTCCGTTTTTTCTGTGCCTACTGTGTTTTCTGCGCTGCTGTTGTCTGTGTTTGCGGATGTATTTGCATTTCCCCCGCATCCTGCCAGTGTTGCTGCACACATGCTTGCAACAAGTAGCGTACTAATCGCTTTTTTCATTTTAATTTCCTCCTGATTTTTAATTTTCTGGAAAACTTTTTTGTCTCCCTTGGAATGATTTCATTATAGCTGTAACAGGTGGCAGATTGAATGGACACAATTTACAAAAAGCTATACAATATTGACTTTTTCGACTGACACTGTTAGTATTAATGAACAGCTAAAAATAAAGTATTGGAAAAGAGGAAACTTTGAAATTAACAAAAACACGCCATTGCGTAAAACAGACAAATCTTTTAAGAACCATTAAAATCAGAAACCGGCTTTTATGCATTTTTCTTTTTATTTCCCTTGTTCCGGTTACTTTTATCGGCTTTTATGCATACACAGTATACACCCAGTCAATCAATGATAAGCTGGAACGTTCCAATGAACAGGCTCTGTATCTTTTAAATCAGAATTTTATTACCGAGCTCAACATATTCCGTATGTATATTGACACAATTTCCGTCAGCGATGAATGCCAGCAGATCCTTTCCAAATCATGTGATACCAATTTCACATTAAATGAACAGGATGTACAGGCACTCAACGATTTCCGCAGCCGTGTTCCATTCCCATCCATTCACCTGAAAAATCTGCGTATTCTCGACCGCAATCGAAATATCGTATATGATTTAGGATATGATGATATAGATGCCGAACGTTTTTCCCAGATTGTAGAAGAAATTGATGAAACCTCCCCTCATGACTCCCTTCAATATATCCACACCTATCGAAGCAGTGACAAAATCATTATCGGCCGTAAAATTTACAGCAGTACACGTCTGAGTGAGCATATTGGTTACATCCTTATTTATCTTGATGAAACCTTTTTCAGCAATACACTTTTTACAAACGTCTCCTTTGGAGATGAGTCCAATATTATGCTTGTGCGCGGTGACGGCTATATCATTTCCTCCCAGGAGCGTTCCGTACTTGGCGCACTGTTAGACGATGCCCTGCTTCAGCAGGTGAAATTAAATAAAAACTCCCTTGCCGAAACCTTTTACACAGAATATGAGGGTGAAAAGCTTGTTATTATCTCTGCGTATAACAGTGAATTTAATAACTACCTCATGGCTACCTTCCCCTATCGCTACATTACCGATGAGACGAGCAGGATTAATCAAAGACTGCTTCTCCTTGCAGCCATTTTAATTGCGCTCTGCCTGTGTCTTACGCTCATTGTATACACAAGTATTATGCAGCCAATTCACCAGATTGTCACAAAATGCAATGATATTTCCTATGAGGACTTAAACACAGCCATCAACGATACAAGCCCCGACGAATTAGGTTTTCTTGCCCGGACAATCGACCAGATGCTTCAACGCATTCACATGTTCCATATCGAACAGGCTCAGAATGAGGAGCAGAAAAGGCACCTGGAATTAAGAGTTCTGCAATACCAGATTAACACCCATTTTCTGTTTAACACCTTAAACTCGCTGCGTATCGTTGCACAGATGAACGATGTACCTATTTTAGAACAGGGTATCTCCTCCCTTACTTTTTTATTGCAGCAGACACTGGTCAAAAAACAGGAGCGGATACCTCTTTCCCTTGAGATTGAAAACTTAAACCACTATTTTACGGTGCAGAGTATCCGCTATGCCGGAATGTTCGATGTGAAATACCATTTGGAAAATGATACTCTCGCCTGTGAAATCCCACGCTTTGCATTACAGCCGCTCGCTGAAAATGCGATTATACATGGGACCGCCAATGCAGCTATTCCAATTATAATTTCGGTGGAAAGCCATTTTTCTGACAATAAAACACTTGAAATCATCCTTCGTGACAACGGATGCGGATTTGACCAGGACGAGGTAAAACAGACAGACAAAAAATGTGGCTCGGGTATCGGCGTAGACAATGTAAACCAACGGATTAAATTACATTACGGCGCTTCGTACGGCCTTAAGCTGGAAAGCCATCCGGGAGAAGGCACTGTCTGCTATCTGACACTTCCGCGCATACTTTATAAGGAGGAAAATTAAAATGAGTTTACAAATTTTACTTGTAGATGACGAACCTGCCATCAAAATCGGTTTTCGTCAGTTAACGGACTGGTCCAAAACTCCTTATACTCTTTGTGGAACAGCCGGAAATGGAAAGGAAGCACTTGCCTATCTTGAAAAGAACCCGGTCGATATTATCATAACCGATTTAAAAATGTCCGTAATGGACGGTATCGGTCTTATTCACGCCTTAAAGCAGAATAATTCGGAAATTCCTATCATTGTGCTCAGCAACTATTCGGATTTTGAGCTTGTCCGGGAAGCACTGACTGCCGGGGCAGCCGATTACATATTAAAAGCCAACATTTCCGCTGACAGCCTGATAGCGCATCTCGATAAGGTGGCCGGAAATCTTTTAAACAGACAGAAAGACCGTGCGGCTGCCCTTTTGCAAAAGCAGCAGTTAGAGGAACAGAATACACAGATTTTAATGAATGATATTCGTAATTTCTTTTTAGATGAAACGATTACTACCGAAGAACTTTTAAAGGAAATATCCGACCTTGCGTTTTTTTCTGTTCCGTGTATCGTGCTCACATTATTTTTTCACGAAGATATGAAACGGGAAAAATTAAAACGTGTTGCACCAAATATTCAGACCCTGCTGACAGAAACGCTCGCTTTGGCAGCTTCCCCTGTCAGCATTATGATGCACCACAATGAGCTTGCATTTTTTCTCCCTTACAGCGACACCTTAAAATACAATATCTCATCAAAAACACAGGTTCTCAATCGGCAGATTGCCACCTATTTCGGTGTTCTCCCTATTTTGTGCTACTCTGCACCGGCTGCCGGTGCAGCCGAATGCCGGAATGCATATTTTTCCTGTATAAATGCAAGGAGAATTACTTTTTATGAGAAGAACCGTTCCATTATTTTTACAAAGGATATTCGTTTTGTTTTTGAAATTTCCGCAGAAGAAATCCAGGAAACAATGAATTCCGTTTTAAACTTTGTGCAGACCGGAAGCCGTGAAAATCTGTTTGGATATGTCCGAAATCTCCTGGCAGAATGGTCTGCCCTTCCGCTGGAACCTTTTCATCTGTGCATGAATTGCGTCCATATTTTTGAAGGTGTCGCATTGTCCGGCAAATCTGGAAAACTGCATGCACAAATTCATGATTACCAGAAGAAAATTTCGCAGTCCACAAGCTTGGCAGAATTAAAGGTTACACTTTGTGATGCGCTTTTACTTTTACTGGAAAGCAATGAAAATAATTATGAAAATTACAAAAAAGAAATTCAGGTTGTGATGCGGTATGTGAACGTACACTACAAGGAACATATCACCCTCGACCAAATTGCTGAGGAGGCAAACCTGAACAAAAGCTATCTCTGCCGCCTTTTCAAAAAAGAATACGGTGACAGTGTCTTTAATTATCTGAATATGATACGGATGGAAAAAGCTGCCGAGCTTCTGCGGAGCAATCCTGGACTTTATGTGCAGGAGGCAGCCGCAGAGGTCGGAATTACAGAACCTTTTTACTTTACCAGGCGGTTCAAAGAATATTTTGGCATCTCGCCAAGGGAATATATCCTGCGGGTTTCAGACAATGACCATTCCCCGGAGGCATAACCTTTCTTCCTCTGTCCCTGCACGATTAAAAAACCAGCACACTGTGATTTAACTCATCTGTGTGCCGGTTTTCCTTTTCTTTATCTTCTGTAAAGCTCAAATTCTGCAATGCTCGGGTCTGTCTGTCCGGCACTGTTTGCCGAAGTATCCGCCCGCAACGCAGTAATTACCAGCCTTATTTTCTGTGCTGTGGTATCCTCAAAAGCAAATTCCTTCCTTTCTCCGACTTCTCCTGTATTCTCAAATATTGTCTGATATGTGGTTCCATCCCACGCCTGAAGCTGGAAGCTTTCAATTCGCGGCGTTGCCCAGTTTGCAACAATATTTTCCGTCATTGCCATTGTGTTAAATGTCACATCACTGCCCAGGTTAAATTCTATCTCAATCGGTAATTCTGAATTGGCAGATGCCCAGCGTGTATCCATTTTTCCGTCATTAAGCCATGATACATCAAAATCATTATGACAGTTATTGGTTATAACTTCTTTGTTTAAAACCAGATTGACCTTTTTGGAAGCCTGTTTATTATAATAAAGCTCCAGTTCTTTCAGGCTCGGGTCTGTCTGTCCTTTTCCGTGCAATGTCGTATCTGCCTTAAGCCCTGTAATTACAAAACGCAGTTTTGTCGTTGTAACTTCTGGAAAAACAAACTCTGCAGACTCCCCAATTGTTTCACTGCTCTCATAAAACTTCTCAAACTCCGTTCCGTTCCATTTTTGCAGTTCAAACTTGGCAATTCGCGCAGATGCCCATCCGGAAACGATATTTTCTTTTGCTATAAGCTCATTAAAGGTTGTCTCCTCCCCAAAATCAAGCTCCAGCCAAATCGGAAGGGTGGAGTCGGCAGATGCCCATCTTGTCGCATCATCTCCATCCACTACATTACACGCATCAAACGATACATGGAAATTATTTGCACTCGCAGAAGCTTTGACCGCAAGATTAACCGGTGGTGCATTATATTCTCCTTCCGGTACTTCATATACACCAATATCCGGTGCATCCCCGTAATATAACTGATTTCCGAAAAAGTCCATCGTTCCCATCTGTGGTACATAAATCCCCGCATCAACTAACGGAGAGTCCTTCCCAATTTTATAACCGTCCCAAATGGTGGCACCGCTGAGAATTCCCTGTTCATTGCGCTCCGGTTTTTGTCCCGGATTTACCATTTTCGGGTTCTCGGTAACTTTATATGCATCTGCCGGTTCATATTTCGAATGTATTCCGCTCGCCTCATAAAAACAATTGTTACTGAATGTCACCGCTCCAAGATTTCCGAGATATCTGGCAGTATCATGCCACGTTGTCGTAGTTGTGGTGCTTTTATTATAGAATACATTATTGTAAAAGTATGTCTGTGATTTAAATGGGTCCCGATGCATAAACTTCGTTCTTTCCCCATCATATATAATAACATTATTTAAAAAATAGGTTGGTGTTTCACAGGCTGTCAGAAAATATTTAATGATGTAATCGCCGCCGTCATCACTGATATTATAACGGATAATATCATTATTATTTTTTCCCATATACAGCATCCAGCCACACGGATTGTTATGTGAATAATTAAACTGATATACAACATCTTTCAGACCTGAGTCCATATCATAAGGGCTTCCATCTGCATTTGTTGACGGTCCGTTGTATACCTCATTAAACTGAAAAACTGCATTTTCACATTTCCATGGATAAAGTGCAACCGTCGGCCGGAAATTCGGATAACGTTTCAAAAATCCATCTACAACATTGTACTCCACAACTGCGTCCTTCGCATCACACAAGTCAATTGCTCCCTGCGCAATGTCCTCAAAATAGTTGTGTCCGATATACACGTTCGTCATCCACATATTGTTGGCATCAATCCCATCCTGATAGCTTCCCTTAACGGTTGTAACATATCCGGTAACTCCCAGAAGGTCCACCTTACGGATTGTATTGTATGCAATACGGAGATCATTAAAGCTGCTGGAAGGTCTCAATGAGCTTCCAACCACGTTAAATATAATTCCACCAGTAAATGTATCATTCCAGTCATTTGGTCCGTCTACATCATGTACATAACAGTTCTCAATGTAAATATGGTCCATAATTCCGTCATCATCATCCTCTAACTGATCACAATCGACAATCAGAAGTATTCCGTTTCTTGTCATATTTTTACTCGACCAGCTATTGTCGCCCTTCGGTCTGGAAAGGTCAATATCCACATCAAAGTCATCGTCATTTGTAATTTCCAGATTTCTGATTTCCCAGTACTCCTGATTTCTCAGATGGACTGCTCCAGAATAGTTTAATCCACGGTCAATTCCCATACCGTTTATAATAGGTTTCTCCTCACCGCCGTACTTGTCAATAATAATCGGCGCTCCTTCCACACCGGAGCCTTTCGGCCATAACCATTCCCCATTCCACACACTGCCGGATTTTAACAGAATTTGGTCGCCCGGCAAAAATGTCGTATCAGTGACTTTATTCAGACTTTTCCATGGTGCATCTATGCTTGTGCCACTGTTAGAGTCATCTCCATTTTCTGCATCAACATAATAGGTTGTCCCTGCATTACCTGTCGTTTCCTGTGCATTTACACAAACAGGCATGCTTCCTGTCACCATACCTGCAACAATTACTGCCGCCAGCAATGAACTAATCTTTTTTTTATACATTCTTCTTCTCCTAATTCCATTTAATCGTATCGTAAACTCTGTCTACGACTGTTACTGAAAGTTCTTCCTCTCTGTCTGTCAGATATCTCTGAAACTGCTCTGTCATAATCATATCCTCCAGACGGTTTCTTACCTCATCATAAGAGAGTCCGCTGCCCTCCTTTCTGCCTAAATACCGGACTGCATAATAACCTATGGAGTCATCATAATAAACATCTGATATCTCCCCGGCATCCAATCCATAGACTGCTTCCAAATAAATACTGTTGCTGCGCGAGTCCCCTTTATTTGACATCTCTCCTATCGCAAGCTCTGTTTCGTCATATTGCCCGATGCGTTCTTTTTCAGACTGTATTCTGCCGTTAACCTCAATTTCTTTTTTTATCTGTTTTAACGTGCTCTCCCCATTGCCGTCCGCTGCATCCGGCACTGAATAAACCAAAAGACTGATTTCATCTCCCTGCGAAAACAGTTCTTTGTGGCTTTCATAATACTGCCTTGTCTCACTCTCCTGTAATCTGTTATCCACTTTATATTGTTCAAACATTTCCAGTTTTATTTTACTAATATAGTAAGAATAATAATCTGAAAAACTCATCTCAACCGGTCCATAGACAATTTCGTTACTCTCAACTGCATTTTTTCTCGCAGCTACAAACTCTTTCCAGTCTTTTCGAATATCAGAGTAGGATACACTCTCTGCCATCCCGGCTTCCTTTGCCAGTAGCAGAATATTTTTTGTCTCCACAATATTTTTCAATGCACGTTCACGCGCATATTCCTCCGGCGTTATTCCATCAAACTGCGTATTCCGAAAAGAAGACACAGAGGTATCCGCATTGTATTTCCCCGCAAAATATGCATAAGATGCACTTTTTTCCTCCGATACAAAAAATTCTGCCTCCTCTTTGGAAATCTTAATATTTTCTACATAAAGTGCCGGAGAAGAAATAAGCAGACTTATTCCTGTAATGCTGAATGCTGCTAAAAGAACAATTCCTATAACAAAATAAAAATATCGTCTCTTTCCCATTACGTTTTCTCCTATATTGGTAATTGATAAGTACTATTGTATGTATTATGACAGACTTTTTCCATGAAGAATATTTTGATTAACCTATACAATATTGACTTTCAGGATATGAAGAAGTGATTTTTCACAAAAAAACAGCGGTACCGCCAAATGCGATACCGCTGTTTTCTAATGATTTTTATTTAATTATAAGGATTTTCTTTTTCATTTCAGCAGGCTGAAGGCTGCATATTAAGGCTTTTTACATGCTGGTCATTGATGTACCCACAGGCTTTTAACCCCGCCTGAAGAACAGAAATTAAGCTTGCACCTGACATCTGCTGTATGGTATGATCATCCAATTCGATCATGTACGTGCGTTCGCCGTTATCTTTCTCACAGTCTATCTTATACATATTTCTTCTGCTGATCGCACCGATCTCCTCTAAGGTATTGATCATACGATACACGGTGGCCGTTCCGATCTTAGGATCAATTCTGGATGCTTTATAATAGATTTCTTTACAGCTTGAACAATTCTCATTCAATATGATATCGAGTAACACCATTCTCTGCTTTGTAATCCTGCATCCCTGCTCTTTCAGCCGCTGAATCACAATTTCACGCTGCATCTGGGTTCTCTCATACTTCTGCTGGTTGTTCTCTTGTTTCTGCTGTACTGACGTATGCTGATTCATTTTAAACCATGCCCTTCTTATCACCTGAAATTTGTGGTTATCACTACAGGCAGCATGAAACACCGCCTTTGCTTTTTTATCTAATGGCAGCCTCTGCAATGTGAACAGTCCCCACCGCAGGAAGATTTTCCACTCTTTTTGTCCCGGACAATGCCTCTGACGATCAGAGCAACTACGGATATCAAAACAACTAATACAACGAATGTTCCCATATTATACTACCGCCTTTCTGTTTTTTTTAGGAGAAGCCTCTATGTATGAGGCTTCTTCCTGAAATGACTATTATTTTGCACTTACAACTTTCTTTGCGTCAACCTTCAAAGAGCTGCTCTCTTTGTATGGGCGGAACAGTAAGTACAGGAATCCGATCACAAGCAGGAATGCTGCAACTGTTCCGATTCCGAACGCGCCTGTTGTAATTAATGTACCGATCTGGTAGATGCAGAGTGATACCACATAAGCGAGTCCACACTGATATCCGATTGCGAACCAGAACCATTTTGCATTGTTCATCTCGCGTTTGATAGCTCCCATTGCTGCGAAGCATGGTGCACAAAGTAAGTTGAATACTAAGAATCCGTAAGCTGCGATTGGTGTCATGGCTGCTGCCAGGTTGCCCCAGATTTCAGCACCATCTTCTGCTACTTCTGCGAAACCATATAACATACCAAAGGTTGCTACAACGTTCTCTTTTGCAATTAAACCTGTAACGGCTGCAACTGCCATCTTCCAGCCTTCACCAGCCTGTGTCCAGCCAAGTGGTGCGAAGATCCATGCGATTGTGCTGCCGATAGAAGCAAGGATAGAATTATTTAATTCTTCTACCATACCAAAGCTTCCGCTCTCCCATCCAAAGCTCATTAAGAACCATAATACGATTGTTGATAAAAGAATGATTGTACCAGCTTTTTTGATGAAGGACCAGCCTCTTTCCCACATGCTTCTTAATACATTAGAAACAGTTGGCCAGTGGTATGCCGGAAGCTCCATAACGAATGGTGCAGGATCACCCGCAAACATTTTTGTTTTCTTTAAGATGATACCGGAGCAGATGATTGCTGCGATACCAACGAAATAAGCACTTGTTGCAACCCATCCGGAGTTTCCAAAGAATGCACCTGCGATCATGGCAATGATCGGAAGTTTTGCTCCACAAGGAACAAAGGTTGTTGTCATAATGGTCATTTTACGGTCACGGTCGTTCTCGATTGTTCTTGATGCCATAACACCAGGAACACCACATCCACTACCAATTAACATTGGAATGAAGGATTTTCCGGAAAGACCAAATTTACGGAAGATACGGTCCATGATGAATGCGACACGTGCCATATATCCGCAGCTCTCTAAGAAAGCAAGGAAAATAAATAATACTAACATCTGTGGTACGAATCCTAAAACTGCTCCGACACCGGCTACGATACCGTCAAGGATCAGTCCCTGTAACCAGTCTGCACAGCCGATTGCATTTAATCCGCTCTCAATTGCAGGTGGAATGATCTCACCAAACAATACATCATTCGTCCAGTCTGTTACGAATGCACCAACAGTTGTAACAGATACTAAATATACAATGGTCATCACTACTGCAAAAATTGGTAACGCTGCCCATCTGTTTGTCACGATGCGGTCAATCTTATCAGAAGTTGTCAGTTTTTCTTTGGTGTTCTTTGTCACACATTCGCCAATGATAGAAGAAATGTATACGTATCTCTCATTTGTGATAACACTCTCGGTATCATCATCAAATTTGTCTTCCATCTCTTTGATCTCTGCGGATACATCCGGAACGTTTGTCATCATTTCATTGATCTTATCATCTTTTTCCAGTAATTTGATCGCGAAGAATCTCTTCTGTTCTTCCGGCATTCCTATGATCTTCGCTTCTACTTCTGAAATAATATCTTCTGCATCTTTGGAGAACTCGTGTGCAACAACGGCGGATTTTCTGCTCTCTGCAAGTTTTACGGCCTTCTCTGCCGCCTCTTTGATTCCGGTTCCTTTTAAAGCGGAAATCTCAACAACTTCGCAGCCTAATTTCTGGCTTAATTTGTCTGTGTGGATCTTCTCACCGCTCTTTTCTACAACGTCCATCATGTTCACTGCCATGATCACCGGGATTCCAAGTTCCATTAACTGTGTGGAAAGATACAGGTTACGTTCAATGTTTGTACCGTCGACGATATTTAAGATCGCATCCGGTCTCTCTGCGATGAGGTAGTTTCTTGCAACAACCTCCTCTAATGTATATGGAGACAAAGAATAGATACCCGGTAAGTCCATGATAACGACATCTTTATGTCCTTTTAATTTTCCTTCTTTCTTCTCTACCGTAACACCCGGCCAGTTACCAACAAACTGGTTGGAACCTGTCAGAGCATTAAATAATGTTGTTTTACCGCAGTTTGGATTTCCTGCGAGTGCAATTTTAACTGCCATGATCAACTCTCCTTTTCTGCTTCTATGTAAGTCCGTTTCCATGTTTGGAATCCGCATGCTGCACCCTGCAAAAGTATGCCAGCACTACTCATTTTCATAACATTTTTATCTTTCGAGTTAGTCTTATGTAACCCATGGATAAAAAAAATTATTCCACTTCGATCATCTCTGCATCTGCTTTGCGGAGTGATAACTCGTATCCGCGCACAGTAACTTCTACAGGATCGCCAAGTGGTGCTACTTTTCTGACAAAAACATCCACACCTTTTGTGATACCCATATCCATGATCCTTCTCTTAACCGGGCCCTCGCCAGTTAACTTTTTGACTTTTACTGTCTGTCCGACAGCTGTTTCTTTTAATGTCATTTCCTAACGGCTCCTTTTTTATATTTTAATCATTTATCAGCAGACAGGCAACGCCCTGTCATTGCTTACAGCTTACAGGCTGGCACACCTAGACCATGATCTTGTTTGCCATGTCTTTTCCGATCGCAACCCTCGAATCCTTGACATTCACGATCATGTTGCCACCGATCTCAGATACGACCGTAACCACGCCTCCGGTTACAAATCCGAGATTCTCTAAAAATCTTCTGGTTTCTTCTTTTCCGCCAACTTTTTTGATTGTATTCTCTTCACCTGTTTTCACCATTGTTAAAGGCATCATATCTTCCTCTTCCTTATCTTTCCAAAGACTATTGATAATCTTTTTCGTTTCTACGTTGGTTAGTATAATCTAACGATAGTTAGTTGTCAATAACTTTTTTTGTATATTTTTCTAAAATATTTTCTTTTGCATGGCTGCACAATTTTTTATTATTTTAAGTCACTATTTTCAGTGAGATGTAAACCTTCTCAGACATACGGGCATGAAAAAAGAAGCCATCACACAGTTTCCTGTGCAATGGCTTCTTTCGTATCATTTATTACTGTTTATTCTGCTTATTCTGTTTTAACTCTTTTTTCCATGCCATATAGCTTGTGTACTCTTCACTCTTTTTGAACTTACGTTTTTTCAGAATGAACATCACAAGTGAGAGGATGAATCCTACTACACCGATGGTCGCAATTGTCTTTAAGATCACAAGTAATTTTGGCTGTACAAATTTAATGGTTGTATTTTCACCAACACCGTTCATAGCAACAGAGTTTGCTAATACATACAGGTCATGGTGGCATGCCTCACGCATTGCTGTTACCATAACCGGATCATTTTTATATGCCGGTAATTCTTTGGTCACATACGGCATCATGGCATCATAGGTTGTAACACCACCTGCCATCACTCCGTCCGGGCCATTGACATATGGATTAAGAACGTTATCTGTGATGGTAAGTCCATTGCTGCCCCACTCATTTCTCATGATTCCGGTCATCAATCCTTTGTTACCTCCGGACCAGATACATCCCCAACGTGTGTAAGCAACCATGGTTCCGTTTGCATTTCCTTCTTCAAATACATCCTGGAATGCTTTTAAATATACTTCACGCGCTGCCTGCTCAGAAAGCCATACGCCAAGACCGATACGATCCTGCTCGCAGTCGTTTAATGCAAAGTGTTTCATTACGACATGAACACCTTTTTCCTGGATAGCTGCCACTTCGTAAGCACTCATTTTTCCGGAAAGGAATCCATCTTCACTGTAGTACTCGAAGTTACGTCCGCCATAAGGAGTTCTGTGGATATTGTTACCCGGTCCGTAAAGGATCGCAACGCCTGCAGACAGACAGTTATTACCGATCACTTTACCAATTTCTGTCATAATATCCGTATTGAAAGTTGCTGCCATCACATCCTCAGATGTAAATGCAGTTGCTGTCAGTTTTTCTTTATCCGTATTGCCGAATAAGGAAGCAGTCAGTCCCTGTGGTCCGTTCTCATCACGGGAACCCGGAGCCTGGATTGATTTGATCGGCATAGTCCAGTGGAAGGAGTCGCCGATTAAAGTTACCATCTCATCATAGGTAAGCTGGTCTAATAAAGTATCCCAGTCAGCATCGTCGTAATCTTTACCGATCATATCGTATAAAGTAAGACCATTTTTTGCACCTAATGTCGGCATCTCTACCGTATCATAATCTGCTGCATCATACTGAACTACCTGCAGGTCATCGATCATAGTATCTGTTAATGCAAATACCGGAGATTCTGCTGGGAATGTTCCCTCCCAGTCATTACGTGAAAGGTAAGTTACGGAGTTATCTCCGGCACCTTCGTAAAGGTTCATATCGGAATCAGATAACTGGTTTGTCACCTCTGCACCGCTCTTAGATACTGCATAAGTAGTGGTGTCTAATGTATCATTTGTCCACTGGAATGTAAGTTCTGCATTACCTTCTGCATCCATTCCATTCTCAGTTGTAAATCCTTTTGCTGCAAGAATGTTGTTTACAGCATTGTGTGCATCTGTTGCTGCTGTAAAATAATAATCGCCTGCATCTAAAATGTAAGTACCTGCACCATATGCATCATAAGATGCGATATCTGCTCTGTCTACATTGATTGTTAAAGTCTGTGACTCACCCGGAGCTAAAATATCTGTTTTGCCGAATCCGCATAACTGTACTGCAGATTTCTCTACAGAATTCTCTTTGTCATACTCTGTATATGGAGACTGTGCGTAAATCTGAACGGTCTCTTTTCCAGAATAAGTATCGCCTGTATTGGTAACTGTCACATTAAAGTTATAGGAATCTGTTGCAGCATCATAAACGCCCGTCATGTCACTGTACTCGAAATCTGTATAGCTTAATCCATAACCGAATGGGAATGCCACATCATCGCTGTATACATAGCTTCCTGCATTTCCGGTTCCCATAACCGTGTCTTCATAACGTGTTTCATAATATTTGTATCCAACGTAGATACCTTCCTGATATACCATGTAGCTTTTTGCTTTTTCAGGAACCAGTTCTTCTGTATAGCCTTCATAAGTAACAGGGGTAAAGTTTGCCATAGCCGGGGAAGACATATTATCGTAGCAATAAGTATCTACAAGGCTTCCGGATGGATTGACGTTACCTGCAAGGATATCCGCCACTGCATTGATACCTGTAATTCCGACATCGCCGATCCACAGACAGGCATCTACATTATAAGTATTGTCTTTTAAGAAATCTACCTGTAATGCATTTGCAGAGTTGATCAGCACAATGATCTTGCTCACTGTTCCGTCTGCTTTCATTGCTGCCACATTGGAAAGCATTTCTTTTTCATTGTCATCTAATGCAAGGTAATTGACATCACCGTATGCCAGGTCAGCCCCCTCACCGCCTACACGGGATAATGTGACGATCGCCGCATCTCCATAAGAGCTTACAGAATCTTTCACTTCGTCTGTGTACTCATTCCATGGAACTTCAGTTACAACGGCACTTGCAGTTGCGATCGTACCACCACTTCCACGTTTGTACATTCCCATCTCTTCTGATTCATAGAAGTTCCAGAGTGTTTCATTTACGTTGAAACCTGTTTTTTCCATTGCAGTTTTTAAGGTGTCTGCTGTGGAAGCATCAATGTTACCGGATCCTGTACCACCATAAACAAGGTTTACAGATGAATTGGAAAACAGACTGACATTGGCACCCTCTGCCAAAGGAAGTGCATTGTTCTCATTCATAAGAAGCGCTGCACCTTCTGCCTCCACCTGCTGAACAAGCTGTAATCCATAGTCAACCATATCTTCTGCAGACTCAAAGTCAGAGGTAAAGTACTGTGCGCTTTGATCCTCATTCTTTAATTTCCAGAATGTTCCTCCGACGAAAATAGCCAGTGAATTATCAAAAACATTTAATAAACTGTACAGTGGCACAAAGATCACTGCCAGAATTGCACATACAATTGATAATCCTTTCCATGGACGGATCGCTCTGTGTTTTGCTTTACGGAAAGCCTTCTTACGGGCTTTCACTTCTTTTTTGTTCTCTCCCATAAATTTTCTCCATTTCTTTTTTCAAACTTCGTCATTTTGACGGAATTTATTTATGATGTGTCCTTATTTTATTAAAATTTTGTTAAAAAATCAACAAAGTGGACTTAGTCGGTTCATTTTGTGACGTAAGTGGCATAAAAAAATACAGCCTATAAGACTTTCATCCTATAAGCTGTATCTTTTGCATAAATTATGTTTTCTATAATTTTTATTTTAATCCTTTGGTCAATGGAATTAACATTAACAGTGCGATAATGCCGACAAGTCCGATCACAACACCAAGTACCATTTTTCCAAATACCATGCATAAACACATTCCAATTCCAAATAAAAGTGCTCCAAAGATAGATAAAATGATTGTACCGACTGTTTTTCCACTTAAATGGATTGGCTCTTTTCCTTCCATTCTTCTCCATACGATCAACGTGATAAGAAGAATTACAAGTCCGATCACACCTGCGATAACTCCCTGCCGAAACATTCCCCATTCTTCGATCAGTGCCATGCACATTCCAAGTGCGAAAAATACCATTCCGATTGTTCCAAGTATTAATGCTGCAAAATTACTTTTTTTCATGTTTGTTTTCCTCCACTACTTTCTTTCCTACTTTTCCTGTTTTTAACTGATATTCAGCCATAATGTATTCCTCCGTTTTTCTGTTGGTTTTGATTGCTTTACTTTATGGACTGATTCTAGCGTCCGATTGTTTCGTTATTGCTTATGTTTTGTTTTAGAATTGTTAATGTTTGGGGGAAAATTAAAATAAGACTTTTTTGATATGACTTTCGATACTTGACCCATTAGAGTGCGCCGCAAGGCACACAAACTAAATATCCGCCATATCAAATCGGATATGGCGGATACATTTAGAAAAACATTTTAAATATTTTGCTCGTCTACTTGACAAGAGAGTGACCATATTTCAAACATATTCCCTTCTTCTTACATCCGATTTCAAAATATTTATAAAATATATCTCACATTAATTCATATGTTTTCTTGTAGCATCTTCCTGTCGCTTCTTCTCTGCTTCCTGAAAGATTCTGTCCGCTTCTTCCTTCCGTTTCCTTTCTTCCTCTGCAAAAAAGGAAAGCCCTTCTTCTGTCGTTACGAATCCGTTTTCGCTGCTCAAGTTATCTGTGAGTGTCGCAAGATACGAAATCTTGGAACGGATAACTGGATGCTGCTTTAACGTGTAGACTTCTCCAATCTCCAAACCCGTGACATCCAGAAAATGTTTTACAGCCGGTTCAAATAGCTTCTCGGCATATGCACCCTGTTCTGCTTCCATCTGTTTCGTTAAGCGTTCGTATTCATTCCGATACGGAAGATCGGTCAGCATAGGTTCTTTATAAATACAGACATCCATGCGTTTTATCCCATGAATCTTAAACAGTGCGACAATTTCAGGATACTTGGTTTTCGGAAACCGGCAGTAGTACCCGATAAACTTCCCTTTTACCTCTCTTGTGTACTTGTTGTATTTATCTGCTTCGGTTATATACACCTTTGCATACCAGATCAATGCAGCCGCAAATGCGATTGCAAGAAGGAAATGTACCTGCCAGAGACCTCCAAATCCAAATACTACAAAAAAGAATACTAATGCGGCTCCGATTGCACTACCCTCATCCTGAATCTGGCAGTTTTTCTCTACCTGATACAGCCCAACAAATAGTCCTGCAATAGAGAGGACTACAGCGGACCACAGACAGTTCTCAAACCATATCTCTGGAAGCAGGAAATACAATGGAATTAACAGCAGTATTGGACCGAATATCCAACATATCAGCAAGCCAGATTCCCCTGCAATCTTATCCTGTTCACGTCTTGAAAGCGTGTTATATCCTTCGACAGACTTCACCGCCTGTCTTGTATTCATCATTTTTTTTAACATCATCTATCTCCTGTAATTTATTGATCAATTTAACATTGGTAAAATCATTGTTTTATACCTCCTTGTTTCATAGCCTCTCGCATACCACCCTGCACCGTTTTTTATGGAATGCAATGCCATACGCTAAAATTTCACATCTGCCATTCTCCCTGAGTGCTTCATCGTATCTGCGATTTTTAATCTGCGCCATTGCATTTTCACATGCCTTGTCAAGACCGCTAATAGATGCCGCATGCTTTACCTCAATGATAATGCCTGCATCCGGATTCTCCGGTTCTATGAGAATATCACTATACCCGTCTCCCGACTCTCTGTTCGATTTTATCAGCCAGTCCGGGTTACTTCCCCGCAGCAAACCTAATAACAGTCCATGATAAAAGTTTTCTTTCTGTTCCTCACGCGCTTTTGTATCCAGCACACTGATCATCCTGCTCATGATAACATTCAACTGTTTCTGCAATCCTTCTGCATCCGCTTCCAAAATTGCCTTTGAAAACTCTGGCATTGATTCTTCTTTTGCAACAGAACGCTGAAACCATTCCTGTATTTGCAGAACAAATACCTCATGAACTTCCCTATTCGGAATAACCAGCTCGTAGACACCACTCTCTGGATTTCCTATATTCGTAAGATACCCTGTTGTAAATAAAACACTCCATACATTATCTATGCTGTTCTCAATTTCATCGTAGGTTAAATCCAGACGAATCCTTTTTGTTACCGATTCTCCGGCAACAAGCCGCTCTATTTCATCCTTCGTTGATTGATCTGCCTTATCCACGAAAAGTTTTACCAGATCATTTCCACTGCTATTGATCCAGAATGCACTTGGTTTTGCATTAGAATCTGTCAATAATTTTTTCACAAAATTAATGACATCCCACGGACAGTATATATCGGCGTTGCCAAAATGATATCCATCGTACCACTCTTTTATATCCGAATAACGATTTGTACAATGATAATATTTTAGCATCTGCATCACTTCTGCATCTGTGAATCCAAAACCTTCCTCATGCTCTATATCAACGATCGAATTAATCTCAAAATTATTAAGTCCGGTAAAAATGCTCTCCTTAGAAACACGTAAACACCCTGTGAGTACCGCAAACTGCAAAAATTCATTTGTCTTTAGCGCCTGCCCGAAAAGTCCCCTGATGAGCGAAACCATCTCCTGATAATACCCATTCTTAAAAGCCTTATCCAACGGAACATCATACTCATCAATAAGGATTACCACTTTCTGATCGTAGTGCAGATAAAGCAACTGTGAAAGCAGTCTTAAACTGTCAACAAGATTAACGTCCTCATTCAAAAGCATTTTTTCAAATTGTTTTCGATCTTCAACCGTCAGCTTATCACTTGTTTTCAGATAATAATGTCTCCGGACCTCGTTATTAATAATGGTCATAAGCATTTTCTGTGCATCTGCAAAATGAAGTCCCTCTACTCCCTTAAGCGATAAAAAAATAACAGGATACTTTCCCATGTATTCCGCACACAGTTTTTCTTTTTCCGAAATATACAAGCCCTGAAAAAGCGATTTCTCTGCACCAATTTCAAAAAAGCTCTTTAGCATACTCATATTGAGTGTTTTGCCGAAACGGCGCGGTCTGGTAAAAAGAGTCACTTCACCCCAGCTTTGTAAAAGCTGCTCAATCAATTTTGTCTTATCCACATAATAAAAACCCGCTTCACGTATTTTTTTAAAATCATCTATTCCAACCGGTAATTTTAATGTATCATTCATGGAAGCCTCCAAAAAAAATCCGCTATACTATTTACATAGTATAACGGATTCCTACTAAAAAAACAATTCTCTTACTTTATTCCTGCCGGAATTCTTCCGGTACGTCCTCATAAGTTTTCCATTTGTCCATGGCATCTTCCAATGTCATGCCTTCGCTTACCGCGTGTTTTCTCGCTGCATTGACTGCCTGGATTTCTTTCATCTTTGCTCCGGTTAAGGTGTAACCCTTCATGGCCCAGAGTGTTGCAAGCCATGCGATCATTGGAACGATACAGAACAGGATTAGAACAACGCCATGCATTCCGGAAGAATATGGTGTTTTGCTGTCCGGTAAAGTCTGAATACCGATCATTGCAACTGCCGCTCCTACAATTGTAGATCCAAGGGAGCTTACCAATTTATCAACCAGTGAGAACAGTGTTCCCATGATACCCGGCACATACTGTCCGGAACGGTAAGTCTCGTAATCAGAACAGTCTGCAACCATTGGGATCGGCATATCTGCGGTTGCATAGTATGCACCATAACCAACACCAAAAAAGATCACGAACAAAACAGTGTATACATTAATTGATCTTAAGCTTAAGTTAAATGCAGGCACTCCCTGTTTCCATAACAGTAACAGTACCAGAACACCGATATACATCACCAGTGCAAGCATTGTGTAGCGTACCAAGGACGCTTTCTGACCATGCTTCTGGGAAGTTTTTACCGTCAAAAGGAAGAATGGCACAGAGAAAATATATCCAACGATCATCATTGGAAGATACAGTCCGCCGTAGTCTCCCATCATTGCTCCGTATAACATACATAAAACTGTCATGTTCGTTGCAATGGAAAAGGCAAGTTTGCATCCCGCTCCTGCGACCATAAGACGCTGCAGCTCTTTGTTTGCTTTTAAAATAGCAACATATTCTTTTAATTTTACTTTTTCCTGTTTATTGCCAACACCAAAAAATTCCGGTCTGTCTTTCTCCCAGATACCGATCACAGCAAGAAGTGTCAGAACTGCGGATACCACGATGGCAAGGGGGATCATAAAATCAAAAAAGTTTGCGCTGTTATAGCCGCCAAGACGGTCACCTAAGATCGGTGCCAAAAACTGTACAAGTCCCATACCGATCAGGCTGGCGATCGTATTAAAAATAGTAAACATCGGGCGCTGTTTCGGATCGTTTGTCAGACAAGTCTGTCCGGAACGGGTACAGGCCGTCTGGAATGTGTATCCGATAACATATAATGCATAAAATAACACAAAACATACATAGCGCAGCCACTGCATGTCCGGTGCGATGATCCTCGTTCCAAAATACAGTAAAATGGAAGAAACGATCATGATCACATTTCCGATCACCATGTATGGACGGAATTTACCGAATTTTGAATTTGTCCGGTCGATCAAAGCTCCGATGATCGGATCCGTCACGGCATCAAAAAGACGCATGACGGTTACCATTGTCGTTGCAAACATAAGCGCAAGTCCTAACACTCCGTTTGCGTAATATGCGATAAAATTCATGGTGAGGATATAATATACATTTGTCGCACCATTGTTCATCGGAAACAGCACAAGCTGATACGGTTTTGCCCGGTTCATTCCGGCTGCCTGTGCAGTGGTTTTTTCTTTTTGATTACTCATTATTTCTTCTCCTTTGGAATATCCTGCTAAAATCTATACCCAGTTTTCACTCTTTTTCGCTTCTTTTTTCAGCTTATAATCCTGATTCTCTTTTTCAGTGTGACAAAGTACCATGGCATCCTTCACACTTCCGGCTACGGCTTCGATCTTATTCTCTTTTTCCATAGGAAGCTGGAAGGTAAAAATATGATTTCCGCTCTTCTGCTCAATCAGCTCTCCGTTATTGTATAAGGATACGACCGGCTGGTTTGTGTAAACTTTAATGGTCGTTGTATCCTCAGAACGGTCACTGCGGCGTGATCCACACAGATGTACAAATGGTTCGTCACTCCAATATGCTTTATATAAGAAGAAACTGTCTTTCTTTGTCTTGCGGTCAAATGTCACAAGTCCCTTATGGTTCATGCCCGGCTCGCCGCCCTGATTTCTTGCGTCCGCTGCAAAATCGAACATATTCCACACATAAGTGCTCCACATAAATGGATGACGTTCAAAACATCTGAGCATATACTCATGATATCTTGCCTGATATTCCTCAGTATGGTCTCCACGTCTCGGTCTTCTGCTGTGAAGGTTTGGCATACCTTCCGCGCCATACTCGGAATAACCGATCGGGCGGTTCGGGAATACAAGGTGGAAAAATCTTAAGAACAGATCATTTAAGAAAAATCCCGGTACATACCATCCCAGATATAAATTCCATCCAACCAAATCTGTGATGTGTGCAGAACGGTTAAATGGTCCGCACATTGCATAACATGCTAACGTTGTCAGTCTTGTTGGGTCCATCTTGTGGCAAAGATCATTTAACACATGATGATTGTCCAACATATCTTTTTTGTCCTTTGTACTGATGGTAATCTCATTGGATACGCCCCATACTATAATTGACGGATGATTGTAATTCTGAACGATCAGCTCTCTCATCTGGCTGATGGTGTTCTCTCTTCCGCCCGGCATATGTTCCGAAATATATGGAATCTCTGCCCATACGACCATACCTCTCTCATCACAAAGATCATAAAAATACTGGTCATGCTGATAATGTGCGAGACGAATCGTATTTGCCCCAAGTTCACAGATCATATCCATATCTTCATCATGGTTTTTTGTCGAAATTGCATTTCCCAACGCCTTAAAATCCTGATGTCTGGAAACTCCGTGAAGTGGATAATGCTCTCCGTTTAAGAAAAATCCCTTCTTTGGATCTACATGAAAAGTACGGATACCAAAACGGTTCGTGATCTCATCCTTCACTTCCCCATTTACGGTCAGCGTTGCAACTGCCGTATAAAGATATGGATTTTTTCTTCCGTGCCAGCGGATTGGATTCTGGATATTAAGATTTGCGTCACATCCGTTCCCTTCTGCAACTACTTTTCCGTCCTGATCTTTGATCTGAACGTTTACCTGTGCTTCCTCTGTATTGGTAAATGTTTCGATATGAACATTCGCTTCGTTCTCTTTTACTTCCGGTGTGATCTTAATTCCGTTACTTCCGAGGTAATCTAAGTCAAAATGCTCTTTTGACACGATCAGGAAACGGACATCACGGTAGATTCCGCCGTAGAACGTAAAATCCGCTTTCTGTGGATATATTTTTCCATTGACCGAATTATCCACAGTCACTTCCAGTTTGTTCTGCTCCTGCAAAGCCTCTGTAATATTCACACGGAATGTAGAATATCCGCCATCATGATGTGCAAGTTCTTTTCCGTTCACTGTCACATCACTGCTTGCATTGACACCTAAAAATTCCAGATAAACTTCCTCTGTCTTTGGATCAAACTCCGGTTTTTCAAATGTTTTCTCGTAATGGCAGGTTCCTCTGTAGTAATCGTTTCCTCCGTCCTGACCGTCTTTTGCATTCCATGTATGTGGCAAGTTCACCTGCTCTTGTCTGTTGTCAGGTCCAATGAAAAGCCACTGCTCCATCAGATTTTGAATTCGTCGCATATAACACATCCTTTTTATTATTTATGGTGCCTGTCACTTTGTATCGTTTCAGGCTATTTTTATATATTGTTCCAATTTCAATACATAAATAATAAATAAAATTCGTTAATTTTTCAACGAACCTGACTTAGTCGGTGCTTTTTGTGACGTAAGTGGTGTTCCTTTGTAAATACGAAACCGTCTATCCAAACTATATGTATAATTCAGACAGACGGTTGTTCTTTTACTTCACCGGGAGCAGCACTTCCAGATTGAAACAGTTCATCTCTGTGGATACTGAGATATCCCCCCCGTATTTCTCTGCAATGTGCCGGATACTCTTTAACCCGATCCCGTGATACTGCTTGTTTTTCTTCGTGGTCTTTGGCAGATCATCCTCATACTCCGGTGCCCGCTCGATTGGATTCGAAAAACGGATATATAAAAAATGCTGCTTTTCTGCGACACAGATATCGATAAACCGCATTTCCTTCTCTGAAAACTTTTCCACACACTCGATTGCATTGTCAATAGCATTTCCAAACAGCGCATAAATATCAATGGAATCCATGAAGAACAGCTTCTTTCCATCGATCACACAGTGTATGGTGATATCTCTTGCCTCACAGATCAGACTTTTCTCTGAGAGCAATGTATCCAGAATCTCATTTCCTGTTTTTACGATAGAATCATAAATGCGGATAGACTGTTCCAGTTCTTTTAAATTTTTCTCCCGTTCTGTCGGGTTTTCAATATGCCGCATTGCAGCCACCTGATACTTCAGATCGTGACATTTGCGGTCGATCACCTGCATCTGGTCTTTCGCGATCTCGTACTGCTTCTTCTGCTGGTACCACATGCGCTCCATCAACGCATACTCCTGCTTCACTTCGCTTTTTTTGAAAAGTTCAGCCTGCAGATACAAAAAGGTCACACAGTATAGCTGAACCAGAACTGCAAGATTGGATTCTCCACGGTTCTGATAAAAATTGTAGTAAGAGAACAATGATAAGAAAAGCACTGCTGCTGCTGAGAGTGTTCTTCTTGGTCCTGCCTGGTAAAATCCATTTCTTGGAAGCCAGCGAAACAGTGTGATGGACAAAAGCAGATACATTGCAGCAAAAAACAGGAGAGAAAAGAGATATTGCAGCACCCGCAGCTGCTGCTCAATGACAGAAACGCGATGTAGACTATTCCAGATAATATTGATACAATGATATACAATGAGCGGCCAGACCGTACAATAAATCATTTCCCAGCTTATTTTTTTGCTGATCAGTCCAACAGCAATCATCGTGATCACAAAACGCATGAAAAACTCTGCGATCAGATGTTCCCCGATTGCCGGAATGAGCAGTCTTGCTGCAAGCATGACACACCAAGCCCCACAAAGCATCAGACCGTTTTTTATTTTTTTCTTTTCCATGACATGCAATGGCATGAGAAACAGATACACACATACCAGCAATAAAAAATCCTGAAAAATCATGATACCAAAATCACGAACCATTCTTAACTTCTCCCTACACTGCGGATGAGTGCCGTCATAAAGTTTTTCTTACTGCGGCGGCTGATCTGCAGTTCCTCTCCTTCTACGATCACCGTGTCATCCTTAATCTCTGCAACATGTGTCAGACCTACCAGACACCAGTTGCTACATTTTGCAAACAGCCCCTTTGGAAGCTCCTCTTCCACATTTTTCAAGCTTCCGCGCACCTCAAAATTGCCCTGTTTTGTGTGATAGCGCAACACATGATTCTGGATCTCCACATAAAAAATGTCTCTGGAATCAATCTTTTTGACGCCGGTTCCCGTCTGGATCATCACCGGTTTGCTTCCTCGGTTCTCCACCAGCTGCATGGCACGATCCATCTTATTGGCAAAATTCAGGTACTGGATCGGCTTTAAGACAAAGTCCAATGCGCCCACTTCATATCCTTTGATCGCATAGTGCGCCATGTTCGTGATAAACATGATGACTACCTGGGCATCCTTTTTACGGATTTGCTCTGCTGCATCCATACCGTTTGTTCCAGGCATCTCAATGTCCATCAGGATAATGTCATAATCTCCGTTATAAACTGCCAGAAAATCATCCGCTTTCTCAAAAGGTGTCGCCTCAAATGCTGTATCACGTTCCTGTTCATATTGTTTTATATAAGTAAAAAGTGTGTCACGATAACCCTGATCGTCTTCCACAATTGCTATCCTGTTCATGTCTGCTCCATCTTTATGAATCCTGCATTTTGGCAGTGTTCTTCACTACCTTCTTTTTTCCGTATCTCTTATTATAACAATTCACATTTGCAGTGTCTAGGTTTCGTATGCAAAAAGATTGATGAGCCCGCCAAAAGGTATTGGGCGACAGCAAAATCCCACCGGCAGATAGGATGTTCCTGTTCGCTTCGCTCACGAAGGAAATCATATCTGCCGGTGGGATTTTTCTATCTTGTTGTATCGTTGCTGCCATCATCTTCGAGGTCAAAATGTTTGACAAGCGCTTCGAGTGTTGCAGCCTGTGCAGCCAGCTCCTCTGATGTTGCAGAAGTCTCTTCTGCAGATGCAGAATTATCTTCCACTGCCTTGGAGATTTCTTCGATACCAAGTTTGATCTGCTCAATGTTTTGATTCTGCGTCTGGTTATTCTCTGCACTCTTCCCGATCATACCATTGACATTTTCAATTGCATCCAATACTTCCTGCATGGAAGCAACAACATTCGCTGCAAGTTCTGTTCCCCGTTCGATTTCCTGAATGGAAATTCCAATCAAATCTTTTGTATTATTTGCTGCCTTGGAACTTCCCTCTGCAAGTGATCCAATCTCAGAAGCAACAACTGCAAATCCTTTTCCTGCTTCCCCGGCCCTTGCCGCTTCAATCGAAGCATTCAGTGCCAACAGATTCGTCTGGTCTGCAATATCTTCAATTGTCTTGATGATGCTGACAACTTCGTTTGATGTCTCGGTAATCTTGTTCATTGCCTCTGTCATCTGATCCATCTGTGTTCTGCTGTCCTGCATCATCTTTGTGACACGAGCAGTCTCATCTGCTGATTTTAATGCATCGTCTGTATTCTCTTTTACCTGCTCAGATACAGAAACTGAAGTTGCGACAAGTTCTTCCACAGAAGCTGCCTGTGTGCTTGCACCCTCAGCAATATTCTGGGCTGCTCTCGAAAGATCATCTGCACCAGCCGAAACCTGTGCGGAACTGTTGATGATATTCTCGATCATTCCCTGTAATGATTCTGAGATATGCATCATTCCATCTTTTACTTTTGCAAAATCACCTGCATAATCGTATTTTAATGTAAATTTCAGTTTTCCATCGGATAAACGGTTCAGGACATACGCAATCTCATCAATATAATTAATGTATTCTTTTAACCGGTTTACGGTCTTCTGGATGGAATCTGCAAGTTCTCCAATCTCGTTCTCTGAAGAAACGTCGAGCGATACATCCAGATTACCCTCTGCCAGTTCCTGTGCCACCTCATTTAATGCAACGATCGGTTTTGTGATATTGCCTGCCAGACGTCTGATTGCCATAATGATAATGACAACTCCAACAATTACAAGCAGCAGTACAATAATGATACACTGGATCAGGCTTGCTAAATATTCGCTGGAAGGCATACAGCTTAACGTATAATAATCGGTCGTTCCGATTCTTCCGACATATCCATACTTGCTGCTTCCATCTGCTTTATACTTCACAGATGTTCCGTTCTGACTCTGAATTGCTTTCATCACGGAATCCGAAACGTTCAGCTCGGAAAGATTTTTCAACTGGTTATCTGAATTAGGATGATAAATAATGGTTCCATCCGATGTTACTAAAATAACAAATCCATTGTTTCCAATCTTATAAGCCGAAAGCAGTTCATCAATATGCTCAAGTGCGATATCCGCTCCTGCAACACCAATGATATTCTTGCCATTTTCATCATAAACCGGAGCTGCTGCACTTAAGATCAGATTTCCGGTACTCGCCTCCACATAAGCACTTGTCAGGATCGTACCGTTCGTCTCCACTGCACGATACCAGGTACGCTCTGTGATTTCAAAGCTGCTGTCACTTGTAAACCCGTCTGACTGTGTCGCCACATTAGCATCAATATCTCCAAGCCAGACTGCCTGAATGTTATCACTGTCTGCTGCTGCAATTTTCTCCATCTCGTGAAATACCGTCTGATAGTCTGCCGACTCTGTGATCTTATCTCCTGCTTTTGTCTCAGTAAGCAGTGTCCGCACATCTTTGTCAAGCGCCATCTGCTCCACAATGGTCATATACTCCTGAAAAAAGATTTCAAGCTGGTAAGATGCTGCCTTCGACTGCATCTCCAGATCATTCTTCTGTGCACTTAAGCTGACATTTCCAACCATAACTGCGACCACAACCGCAACCACCATAAAAATCGCAATCACAATGGTAAGAATACGGCTCTGGATTTCCTGCGCAATCCGCTTTTTCTTTGTTTTCATATCAAATCTCCTCTTTGGTTTTTCTGACATCTTCTCGAAATGTAACAATCTATTTTTATTATAATACTCTTTCTGCCAAAAGCAAACAAATTCGGGCATTTTCAGAAATTTTTCGTCAGTTTGTTTTCTCATCACTCCATAAATGCGACAGCGGCTGGAAGGTATATCCCATGTCCTCCCATCTTGTGAGCAGCTCATCTAAAATTTTACCATTGGTGGATGATGTATTATGTAACAATACAATTGCGCCCGGATGGATGCGTCCGATCAGTTTTTCATAAGCCTCCTCCTCTGTCGGCTGTGCATCCGCATTCCAGTCCACATAGGCGAGGCTCCAGAAAAAGGTCTTATACCCCAATTCTTTTGCCATCGCAAGATTCTCTGTACTGTATTTGCCCTGCGGTGGTCTGTAATACTTTGTCATCTCCTGTCCGGTCACTTCCTGAAACAAACTGCTGACTGCATCGAGCTCTTTCTGAAACGACTCTTTGTCCGAGATTGCCGACATATCCGGATGATGATAGGTGTGATTTCCCACCGTGTGTCCTTCTGTAACCATCCGTTTGACCAATTCCGGCGCACTCTCCAAAAAATGTCCCACGACAAAAAAAGTTCCCGGTGCATTGTGTTTTTTGAGTGCATCCAGAATTGCTCCTGTATTGCCATTCTCATAGCCGCAGTCAAATGTGAGATAGATCACCTTTTCCTCTTTACTTCCTATATAATAGGTATCATACTGCTTTAACTCATCCGCCGTGGCATTTCCGGTCGGCTGCAGTTCCTTTCCAGACTCGCCAAAGCCAAGTCCCCAGTTATCGACTGCCGCCTCGATGTGCATCGTCTCCTCTGTTTCCCTGTCAGACTGCCACTTTGCCACGACGGCTGCGCTTCCCCAGCCGAATAAAAACATCACTGCAAAAAGCAGCAGGCTGGAACGGTATTTTAATAAGAATGCTTTCATTTTCTGCTCCGCATATCTTCTCTTTTTATGTATACGAAGCCAGACGTTGTCCTATTCATTTTGTTTATAACCACAGCGAGGACACACACCAACGCCCTTATAGATGTAACCGCAACGGTAACAGCAAATCGTATCGTGTTTTTCCTTTGCAAGATAAGATTCTTTTCTGGAAAATGGTTTTTCCTGCAGATAGCGCACAAAATCTTCTAGCACCTTTGCAAATTTTTCCATCTCTTCATGCTCCACTGCCAGCGGAAGTTTTGTCTTACTTCCATTCTTCTGATATACATAAATGCCCCGGTTTAATAGTCCTGTAACAGCCTGGATAGACTCAATATCCATCACCGGAATGTAATAGGAAGTCATCCATGCGCTGTAGTAAAGGTTCTCTGGTGTCAGAAGAACCCCTTCTTTTCCTGACTCATCCTTTGATTTGTCTACCAGAAGCACCGGATACTCAAACTTTCCGATTCCGTTTGCAAAATTATCCACTGCTCCCTCAAAGACAGCTGTCTCCTCCGGTTCCGCCTGCTTCTGCCACACTCTTTTTGCCGGATAAAAATGACACCGTTTCGACTCTGTCACTCCGGCTTCGTCAAATGCATTCAGCAATTTGCTGACTAAAAGCCCGCACTCCTCCGTTTTAATCTTGGACATGCGCTGCTCCAGTTCTTTTAATGCATCAAATTTCAACTGAGGAAGGAAATCGCCATCCTCTAACTGCTTTGCTGCTTCGCTGGCATCCTCAAAATCCATCCTGCCGACATCTCCGCAGATTTCCTTTATTTTTTTCTCATCCATAGCACGAATCCTGTTCTCCACTTGTTCCGTGTACGGTCTGACAATATCCGGACTGATGCTTTCTTTTTTTATGTCATCCAGCAGAGAAACCAGTTCCTCTCTTGTTTTTCTTCCCGGCTGGTTGACAAGCCGCTGCACCTGCGTCAGACGCTTCAATTCCTCCTGGCGGGCCTGTCTGCCTCTCTCAGCATTTGTGGATGTGTCTGCACTGCCTGTTGATGCGGCATACTTTGATGCGTTTCCACTGTCTACTGATGAGCCGTATTTTGATGGAATTCTGCTGTCTGCCGGTGTTATATTTCCGGATGGATTCTTCCTTCCTGTTGTTGACGCATTTTCTGATGATTTTGTATTTTCAACCGATTCTGTCTTCTTTTGCGGGCTCCTCTCAAATGTCTGCTCTGCATTTCTTGCACGCCCTGTTTTTTCTTTTGCAGATTGCGTTTCCTCTACTGACGTACCGTTGGTTTTCTCTACCGTTTTTTTCTGTGTTTTGTCTATAACCTTTTCTGTGCTCTGCCGTGGATTTTCCTTACTGTTTTGGTTGTTTTCCCACACTGCGCCCTTATTTTCCTGCGTTTTTTCTCTTGCTTTTCCTGTAATTGCAGAGGAATCTTCTCTTAGTTTTTCCACAGTTGTTGTGGCATTTTCTTTTGCTTCTTCCAGATTTGCATGAGATATTCCACTTGATTTTCCCGCAGTTACAGGTGCGTTTTCCCTCGGTTTCTCCGAATCTCTTCCCGGCTTTCCAAATGTTCTCTCAGAGTTTCCATCCGATTTGTCTACATTTTTTTTCGTTTTGCCTGATTCTTCTGCATTACGTTCCAATTCTGTATCCGGCTCATCTTCCGCGGCTCTTTCCGTATCTGCTTCCTTCTCATCATCTGCGTCGCAATCCGCATCTGTTCCCATCTCATCCTCGCCGCGGATTGCTTGCTCCAAACGTCTTACACCCTCGTCCGAATAAAATCCTTCTTCCATTTTCCGCAGAGTGTGAAACAGTTCCTGCTCTGACACTTCCGGCAGATGCCCGATCAGTTCTGTAATTTGCTGTTCCTCATCCTGTAACGAAGATGCGTCTGCACGTTCCATCTCCATTGCCATTTTTTTGTCCACATACTCATTGTATTTTGTATTCACATTCCGTCCGGCAGTACGTCCCAAAAGTTCCTGATAATCCTCATAGGCAGCCTCATCCCGTTCAAAGTCCATTTTGTATACATCCCCATCCACCAACAGACGCTTTGGTCTTGGCGTATACATGCAACAGCACTTTTTACAACTGTAAACGCGGGCAATGCGGACTGCCCCCTCTTCTGTCTCAATCTGAAATTCCCTGCCTTCCGGGTAAACTGCCATGTAAAGCTGGCTTCCACACTTCGGGCACAGATATCCGGCCAGATAAAAGTTATTTCCAATCCGGTTCCGTCTCCGCTCTGCAAGCGTGGTATCCCGCATCAAAAAACTGCTCGCCGCCTTTTTCCAGACCAGTTTATGCCACAGCCCCTGCGGCTCCTCTTCCTCCGGCAGTAAAATCTCCTCCGGTTCATCCGACAGTACTGCCTCGATCACATCCTCATAGGTCAGACGGATTTTATTTTTATAGAAGCGGAAGTGTTCCGGTCCATACTGCGATTCCACCTGAAATTCCCCAAGGATCTGCGCAAACAACCGGTTCAGCTGCACATAATCTTTGTCCACACGGAGTCCCTTGATATTTCCCCACTTTCCAAACGCATAAAGCACCATATTCAAAATATCCCGCACATTTGGGTGCTGCTCCACGGCAGCGATCATCTGCTCCTCTGCTTTCAGTTCAATAATATTCGTCACCACAAGCTTCGTATCAAAGTTGAAAAAAAGTGACCGCACGCTCCCCTGCAGGATCAGATAATCTCCGACCACAAAAAACATGCCGTTCCACTCCACCGGCGCATCCATCATTTTGATCAATTTCTGAAAAGTTAAATTCAATTCTTTATCCGCTTTTAAAACTATCATGTTATCCTCCGTTCTCTTGTGGTTATTATACCATGAACTTCAATTAAGTTTATAAAGTTTTTATATATTCTGTAAACACCTTATTTTTCTGCTTTCGCCCATTTATTGTTAGCACTCATTTAAAAAGAGTGCTAATTTTCTATTGACTTTTGCAGACAAGGGTTATAAAATCCTAGATATAAGTTGAAATACAATGATTCAGATATTTGATAAGTGTATTTTATAACAGAACATAAAATAATTTGATTTACTTATGGATAGAAAAAGGAGTGTTATATTATGGCTGAGAAACATGGAAATCTTTCAATCAACAGTGATAACCTTTTCCCGATCATCAAGAAATGGTTATATTCCGATCACGATATCTTCTATCGTGAATTGATCAGTAATGGCTGCGATGCCATCACAAAATTAAAAAAACTGGATATGATGGGCGAGTACGAATTACCTGCTGACTACAAGGCAAAAATCCAGATTATTGTAAACCCGGACGAAAAAACATTAAAATTCATTGATAATGGTCTTGGTATGACAGCTGATGAAGTAGAGGAATATATCAACCAGATCGCATTTTCCGGTGCTACTGATTTCATCGAAAAATACAAAGACAAGGCAAACGACGATCAGATCATCGGTCATTTCGGACTTGGTTTCTACTCTGCATTCATGGTTGCGGATCAGGTAACGATCGATACTTTATCTTATAAAAAAGGTGCCACACCTGTCCACTGGGCATGTGACGGAGGCACAGAATTCGATATGACAGACGGCACAAAAGAAGGTGTCGGTACTGAGATCACTTTATACCTGAATGAAGACTGCCTCGAATTCGCAAACGAATACCGTGCAAGAGAAGTCATTGAGAAGTACTGCTCTTTCATGCCTACCCCAATCTTCTTATCTAAGGCAAATGCTGAGACACAATATGAAACCATCGATGCAGCAGATAAGTTAGATACTGATACCGTTGTGGAAGAAATCCACGAGGAAGCAAAAACAGAGGAAAAAGAAAATGAAAACGGTGAAAAAGAAGTCGTTGAAGTTTCCCCTGCAAAAGAAAAATTAAAAATTGTAAAACGTCCGGTTCCATTGAACGATACCAACCCATTGTGGGCAAAGAATCCAAAAGACTGCACAGACGAAGAATACAAGGAATTTTACCGCAAAGTATTCTTAGACTACAAAGAGCCTCTGTTCTGGATCCACCTGAACATGGACTATCCGTTCAACTTAAAAGGAATTTTATACTTCCCGAAGATCAATACAGAATACGATTCTATTGAGGGAACCATTAAGTTATATAACAATCAGGTGTTCATCGCAGATAACATAAAAGAAGTCATTCCTGAATTTTTAATGTTATTAAAAGGTGTGATCGACTGTCCGGATCTTCCACTGAACGTATCCCGTTCCGCTTTACAGAACGATGGCTTCGTAAAGAAGATCTCCGAATATATCACCAAGAAAGTTGCGGACAAACTCATCGGCATGTGCAAGACCGAAAAGGAAAGCTATGAGAAATACTGGGATGACATCAGCCCATTTATCAAATTTGGCTGCTTAAAGGATACAAAGTTCTGTGACAAGATGAACGACTACATCCTGTTCAAAAACTTAGATGACAAGTATCTGACTCTTCCTGAATTATTAGTGAAGGAAGAAGAAAAGAAAGACGATGCGGAGGTATTAGACAAAGATGGTAATCCAATTGCAAACACTGGCGATGCTGCTGCATCTGATAATACTGCTGATGGCAGCGACACTTCTGCTGACAGCGAAAAGGATGAACGTAAAGTTATCTACTATGTTACCGATAAAGTCCAGCAGGGTCAGTACATTAAGCTCTTCAAAGAACAGAACATGCAGGCAGTGATCTTAGATCACAACATTGATACCTCTTTCATCACACAGTTAGAGCAGCGCAATGAAAAATACAAATTCATGCGTATTGATGCGGATGTGACAGAATCCTTAAAGGATGAGACTTCTGCAGAAGATCTGAAAGCTGAGACAGATGCTTTGACAGAAGTATTCAAAAAAGCTCTGAACAACGATAAACTCACTGTGAAAGTGGAGAAGCTGAAAAATGAGAACATCTCTTCTATCATCACACTTTCCGAAGAAGGACGTCGTATGCAGGATATGATGAAGATGTATGCCATGAACGGTATGGGCGGCATGGACATGAATATGTTTGCTGCTGACCAGACACTTACTTTAAATGCTAACAACGAACTTGTAAAATACATTTTCGAGCACAAAGATTCCGAGAACGTTCCGATGTTCTGCGAGCAGTTATACGATCTGGCTGTGCTCTCCAACCATCCGTTATCTGTAGATGAGATGACAAAATTCGTGGAGCGCAGCAATAAAATCATGATGCTGCTGGCAAAATAAATCGAAATATACCGGAGTTTAGCCAGCGTAGTGTCGCAGATTCTGCAGTGCTTTTATGGGTTGTGAGGGGCAGATATAAGCGCCCTCTCACAAGTCGTGATCTTATAAGTTTATGAAAAGAAAAACGGTACAGACGAAATATGATGTTCCTGTTCGCCGGGCATTCCGCTGGGCTTCTGAGCAAAAATTTTGTGAAGCAGAGCTTCACGAAATTTTTAGAATCCCAGCTCCATGGCTCACGAAGGAAATCATATTTGTCTGCACCGTTTTTCTTTCATTTACGTTATGAGTGACTTATGAGAGGGTGCTTATACATGCCCAATTTACGCTATGAACTGCACTGCAGAATCTGCAATTTACGTTATAGAACTCACGGTTATGGGATGAGTGCCTATTGGGTAACGACAGAAATCAATCTGTATTCCCATCATAATTTAAGTTCAACTTCTTTGAATGAATTTTAATAGAATAAAATAGATTTTCAAGTGTAATTATGGTAGGATTATGGTGTTAATGAGTTTGACAAATCATATTTACATGAACAGGTGAATGATTGAAATTACAGAGGAGAACAAATAGATGATTTCCATTGATACCAAAAGACTCCATCTTCGGAATGTATTGCAAAATGATGTGGATGTAATATTTGATTATAGAAACAATGAAATATGTGCTCGATATCAGAGAGGACAAATAAAAGACTATGAAGGAATTGTAAGTTTGATTGAACGCCGAAGAAATGATGAGATATCAATTGATTTTCCTTGTATGATAGCAGTAGCACTAAAGGATACAAATGAAATGATTGGTGAAATAGTTGTTATGCCAAAGGATCATACATTTTCTCTCGGCTATACCTTTTCTTATAAATATCATCGACAAGGATATGCTTTTGAAGCCTTAACTGTTTTGACTGAACTTCTTCACAAGATGGCTCCGGAATGGGAGTTTATTAGTTTTACAGAATGTGAAAATATAGCTAGTATTGAATTGCTTAAGAAATTAGGATATAAGAATCTTGGCTATGTTCCAAGACTGGATTCTCAAGCATTCGGCAAATGGACTACAATGGAAACGGAGGAAGAATTTGCTCATCTGGGCAAATAACTTCTGGTTGCCTAAACACTTATTACCACAATACAACAGAATAACCCACACTGCGTCAGAGTATATAGAAAAAAATCAGCGGCAGATGCCTCCATGGTCACTGCCGCAGGAAAAGGATGGATAAAACTATGAAATTTATTTCCTGGAATGTAAACGGACTTCGTGCCTGCATGCAAAAGGGATTTTTAGATTTTTTCAATGAAGTGGACGCAGATTTTTTCTGTGTTCAGGAGACAAAATTACAGGAGGGGCAGATTGCCCTTGATCTCCCCGGGTACTATCAGTTCTGGAATTATGCCGAAAAAAAAGGCTATTCGGGCACTGCTATTTTTACAAAACACGAACCACTCTCTGTCTCTTATGGCATCGGCATCCCGGAGCATGACCATGAGGGGCGTGTCATCACATTGGAATACGATGCTTTTTATCTGGTTACCTGTTACACTCCGAATTCCCAGAACGAACTGGCAAGACTTCCTTACCGCATGCAGTGGGAAGAAGATTTTCTTGCCTTTCTGAAAAGGCTCGACGAGGTAAAACCTGTCATTGTCTGTGGAGATCTGAATGTTGCACATGAAGAAATTGATTTGAAGAATCCAAAAACCAACCGCAAAAATGCCGGTTTTTCCGATGAAGAACGTGCAAAGATGACCACTCTGTTAAACTCCGGATTCACAGATACTTTCCGCTATTTTTATCCGGATAAAGAGGGCATCTACTCCTGGTGGTCTTACCGGTTCAAGGCACGTGAGAAGAACGCTGGATGGCGTATTGACTATTTTATCACTTCCAGATGTCTGGATGCAAAGCTGCAGTCTGCCGGAATCCATACGGAAGTGTACGGCTCTGACCATTGTCCGGTGGAACTTATTGCAGACGCCTGATGCAGCGATAATATGTTTTTTAACGTCGTTTCGCATATAAAAAAGTGTCTGCGACACTCTCAACTCCCCTAACCCCTCATTCATGAGGG